>Ga0209909_100160_pt1 | contig 106759 bp, 110 predicted proteins | sample FECB22metaG_FD_188302 | JGI IMG/M metagenome (GOLD analysis project Ga0209909, IMG submission 188302) | Cyanobacterial communities from the Joint Genome Institute, California, USA - FECB-22 (SPAdes) (version 3) | ecosystem: Environmental > Aquatic > Thermal springs > Hot (42-90C) > Microbial...
TGCATCCCGAGGAGCAGCGCGCGCTGATCGCAGAGGGCCACGAGATCGGCATCCACGGCTGGATCCACGAGCTCAATTCGGTGCTGCCGTACGAGGCCGAACGCGACCTGATGCTGCGTTCGGCCGACACGCTGGAGAAGATCACCGGCAAGCGCGCCGTAGGCCTGCGCACGCCGTCGTGGGACTTCAGCCCCAACACCCTCGCCATCGAGAAGGAGATGGGGCTGTTCTACGATTCCTCGCTGATGGCCGACGAAGATTGCTACGAGCTGCTGCTGCACGGCGAGCCGACCGGCGTGCTCGAGCTGCCGGTCGAATGGGTGCGCGACGATGCGGTGTACTTCGCCATGCACCGCTTTTCCTCGCTGCGGCCCTACACGCCGCCGGACGATGTGCTGGCGATCTTCCGGCGCGAGCTCGATGCGGCATGGGACGAAGGCGCCATCTTTCAGCTCACCATGCATCCGCACATCATCGGCTATCGCTCGCGCATCTGGATCGTCGATGAGCTGATCCGGCACGCCAAGTCCAAAGGCAAGGTGTGGTTTGCGACGCATGAACAGGTCGCTCGCTATGCCAAGGAGCATTCAGCGTGAGCAACGTCGCCCCAAGAACAGCGATCGTCACCGGCGGAGCGCGCGGCATCGGCCGCGGCTGCGCGCTCGAGCTGGCCCGGCGCGGCTACGACATCGCCCTGGTCGACCTGCTCGAGCCCGAGATGAAGCGCACGGCGGGCGAGATCGGCGAGATCGGCCACAAGGCGCTGACCTACCAGGCCGACGTCGCCTCGTTTGAGCGCGCCCATGAGGTCGTGGCCGACGTGGCCAGGCAGTGGGGCCGCATCGACTTCCTGCTGAACGATGCCGGCGCTTCCAATGCCAAGGGCATCCTGGAGATCAAGGAGGAGGAGTTCGACCGCACCATCGCGGTCAACCTCAAGAGCTGCTTCAACTTCATCCACGCCGCCGCGCCGATCATGCTGAAGCAAGAGACGGGCGGGCGCATCGCCAGCATGTCGTCGCTGAATGCGCTGTCAGGCGGCGTGACCAGCGCCGTCAGCAAGCACGCCTACGCCGCGGCCAAGGCCGGCATCCTGGGGCTGACCCGGTCGCTCGCCAAGGAGCTCGGGCCCAGGATCATGATCAACGCGATCTGCCCCGGCGTGATCGAGACCGAGCTCGGCAACAGCCTGACCCGCTCGCGCGGCGAGGAGATGAAGAAGGGCATCATGCTCGACCGCCTGGGCACGCCCGCCGACATCGCCCAGCTGGTGACCTTCCTCGCCACGTCCGAGCCGTGCTTCATCACCGGCCAGCACTTCGTGATCGACGGGTTCCAGTGGTCCTGTTGAATCTTGCCGGTCCGCGGGCCTCCAGGCCCGCTCATGATTCATGAGCGTGCAGGGAGGTCGCGTCAGACGCGACCCAGCGCACGGTCCGGAGGAGCATGAATATGAGCGGGCCTGGAGGCCCGCGGTCCGGCAAGATTAACGCCGAATGTCGTCCTTGGTGCGATCGACGATCTCGTACTGGACGTCGATCACCTTGCGCTCCTGCCGCGCCGGCGGCTCGGGCATGGGCCGGCCGGTGAACAGGCTCGCCAGCCACTGGCGCGCCTTGATCCCCAGGATCACGACCACGATCAGGGCGGCGACGCCCGCGATCACCGCAAAGCCCAGCACCGCCAGCACGACGAAGCCCATCAGGCCCAGGATGGCCTGCAGCCAGATCCGCGCCGGCAGGCGGGCCAGCATCTCGAGGAACTGCTTGCCGTTCATGATACCCAGCGCTTCTCGAACTCCCAGACTTCAGGGAAACCCATCAGCTCGTGCATGCCGCGATATTGTGGCACTTCGATGCCCTTGCTGGTGCCCTTGTCCTTTAGATAGGCCCAGGCCTGCCGCATCGCCTCGGCTGCGACACTGAAGCCCAGGCCGGGATAGATCGCGATATCGAAGCCCCATTTGCGCAGCCGATCGACTTCCACCCGAGGCGTCTTGCCGAATTCTACCATGTTGGCGAGCAAAGGCTTGCTCACCTCCTTGCCGATGCGCTCGAGCTCGGCCTCGCTCTCCGGCGATTCGACGAAGATCACGTCGGCCCCCGCCTGCTCGTAGAGCGTTGCGCGACGCAACGCCTCATCGAGGCCGTGAGCCGTGCGCGCATCGGTGCGGGCCACAATCATGGTCTCGGGATGGCGCCGGGCGTCGGCCGCCACCTTGATCTTCATCACCATCTCCTCGGCCGGCACGACGCGGCGGCCCGGCGTGTGGCCGCACTTCTTGGGCATCTCCTGATCCTCGATCTGGATGGCCGCCACCCCGGCAGCCTCATAGCCGCGCACCGTGCGCTGCACGTTGAGGAGGCCGCCGTAGCCGGTGTCGGCGTCGGCGATCAGCGGCGTCTTCACCACCGAGCAGATCATCTCCGCGCGTCCCACCATGTCGGAGTAGGTCGCAAGGCCCGCATCGGGCAGGCCGAGCATCGAGGCCGTGGCGCCGTAGCCGGTCATATAGAGCGCCGGGAAGTCCATGCCGTCGGCGACGCGCGCCGAGATGCCGTCGTAGATGCCCGGCGCCAAGATGAACTCGCCGTTCGCCAACCGGCCGCGCAGCTCGGCCGCCTTCAGATTGCCCGCCATGTTCCGTCCTTTTTGAGAGTCAGACCGCTATTGCGCCCGAACGAAGGCGATCTCGCAAGTGCGCCCGCCGCTGTTGCGCTCGGGCCCCGAGCCCGAGATCGAGTTGCCCTCGAAGCGCGCCGCCATCGTGGACGTGACGACGGCGCCGTTCGAATTGTTGGGAACGTGCAGACGCGTAACCGAGACCTGAGCGCCGCTAACGGTGAAGGTGATCGATTGCAGACCCATCGTGCCCGGTCCCGAGCCGGGCCGCGTCCATGTCCCGGTGCCGCCCGAAATGTTGAACTGGATCCTGGCGGTGAACTCGGCGGCGCCATTGCGCGCCGCCGTGCAGTGATAGTTACCGCTCCAGTGGCCGTCGGGCCCCGACCGCGGCGTCACTGCCGCAACCGCAGGCGCGGGAGTCGCCGGAGCGGGGGCTGCTGGTGCAGGAGCAGCCGCAGGCGGTGGCGGCGTGCGAGCGGCGGCTTCGGCCTTGGCCTTGTCCTCTTCGGCCTTCCGGCGCGCGTCCTCGGCCTTCTTCTGCTCCGCATCGAAGCTCGCGATAGCGGGCGCCGCATCGCGCAGCAGAGCCTGGTTCTGCAAGCCGGTCAGATGGCCGGTCGCGGGCTCGTTGCGACTCTTCTGCCAGGCTATCATCGCCTCGCGGGTGGCCCGGGAGCGCAGGTTGCCGTCGGTATTGCCGGCGTTGTAGCCCAGCGCGCCCAGAGCGACCTGGACATGCTGGCGATCGAGCAGCGTGAGCTTCAGCGCAAGCTCGGCGGCCTCGGCCGCCTTGCGCGCTGCCTCCTCGGCTTGCCGCTGAGCCGCCGCCTCGGCCTCGACCTTGCGGCGCGTTTCCTCCTCGATCTGCTTGCGCTGGGCGGCCTCCTGCTCGGCCTTCTGGCGCTGTTCAGCCTCGACACGCTGCTTGTTATCCATGAAGGCGTAGTAGCCGCCGCCACCCAACAGGACGATGACGGCCGCTGCGGCACCGAGCCAAAGGCCGACCCCACGCTTCTTCGGCGGTGGGGCGGACTGAGTGGCGGCGGGCGTGATTGTCGGCCGCGCCGGCGCGGGCTGGACCATCGCCGTCGTTACAGCGGCATCGGGTGACGCCACTTGCCCGAGGATCGGTCGCCAGCCGGCGATGGTCTGCGGCCGGTCGCTCGCCCGCACGGCAAGCCCGGCATCGAGCCCGGCCAGCAGACCGCGAGCGAAGCCCGGCAGCGTCATCTTGCCCAAGGGCTCGTAGGCATCGTCGAGCATGCGATCGAAGGCGCTCGGCGGCACGCGGCCGGTGATGGCGTGATAGAGCGTGGCCGAGAGACCGTAGATGTCGGTCCACGGCCCCTGCTTGGCTGACGTCATCTGCTCGCCGGCGGCGTAACCCGGCGTGAACACAGCCGTGAGCGCGGTGCTTCGGTCGGCCATCGCGGCACGCGAGGCACCGAAGTCGATCAGCGTCGGATTGCCCGCTGCGTCGAGCAGGATGTTGGCGGGCTTGATGTCGCGATGCAGGAAGCCCGCGTTATGGACCTGCTCCAGCCCGTCGAGCAGCGGCCACAGGATGCGGTCGATGTCGGCGGGGCCCATGTTGCCCGCGCTTTTCATCCGGTTCTCCAGGGTCTCGCCCTGGACCAGCTGCATGACGATGTAGGCCGTGCCGTTGGCCTCGAGGAAGTCGAACACCCGCACGATGCCGGGCGCGTTCTGCAGACTGGCGAGGGTGCGGCCTTCGGCGACGAAACGGTCGCGGCCCCAGGCGAAATCCTGGGCCGCCGTGGTCGAGCGCGGCAGGACCGTGATGCCGGCCTGGCGCACGGCCAGCGCCAGCGGCAGGTATTCCTTGATCGCCACCTCTCGCCCGAGCTGGGCATCGCGAGCACGATAGGTGATGCCAAAGCCACCCTGCCCCAGGACGGACACCACCTCGTAGCGCCCGATCATGCGGCCCGTCGCCAGGGCGACGAGGTCGATCGGCTCGGCGCCGGAGGTCTGCTCGCCTGCGGTCTGGTTACCTGGCCGGCTGGTCGCGTCGCTCATGAGCCCCTGCCCGATGCAGAGGCTGCCACGAAGACGCGGCCGCCGCTAGGAATGGCTCACACCGAAACCGGCTTCAGATCGTTCGAGCCGGCGGCCTTGCAGAAGGTCGTGGTCTCGGTCGTCGTCTGGCCGTTCTTGGTGGCGGTGAGCTCGATCGGCCTGCAGGTGCTGCCATCGGCGCGCTGCGTCGGCGCCGCCACCGGCCTCGCGCCCACAACCGTCGGCGGCGCGGTGCTGGCCGACGCGCTGCTCGGTGGGACCGTGTAGGAGGTCGGCACGTTGGTCTCGGCCGTGAAGGCGGTCTGCGTCGCCTGGGCAAGCCGCGCCCGCTCCTGCTGGTCGAGTGCGCGGCCGACCAAATTGCCCGCCAGCGCGCCCACCAAGGCGCCGCCGACCACACCGCCCACCGAGCCGAAGGCGAGACCGCCGACCGTACCGCCGACTGCCGCGCCCAAGACGGTGCCCATGGCTTGGTTGGACGGCCCGCCGCTGTCACTGGTCGTGCAGGCGGTCGCCAGACCGAGCGCCGCGATGATGCCGACCGCCTGCATGGCGATCTTCCGGCCCACCGTGCGCAGGCTCGTCTGGGCAATCAATGCAGTCATTTGGTGCATCTCCGTTTGTAGTCGGGAACCGTCACTCTACCCCAAAGGGCCTGTTTGCGGCCACGCGCATCATCTTCAGCGTCGGCGTAAGAACGTGGCGCGTCGCATGACGCCAGCACCAGCCCGTTCTTCACAAGAGCGAGAGCGAGATCGTCGCGATCGGTATCGGGAATGTCAGCGAGCGGAGGCTTGGAATTGAGCCGGGTGATCAGGCAGCGATAGAGCGGCGTGCCGTCGGTCAGCCGGTCGGTCTGGCGGCAGTGCAGGTCGCGCGGCTGGACCGCCAGCGCCTGGACGGCGACCTTCTGCAGGTCGGGATCGTTGACGACGTCGACGCCCTGCAGGCGGACCTCGCCGGGATGATCCTTCAGGCCGATCAGCATCAGCGTACTGCCGAAGTGATCGAAGGCACCCGAGACGAACTCGGTGGCCTTGCGCGCATCCTCGACCGCCTTGCGGCGGGCCTCGGCCTCCTCTTCGGCCTTCTTCTTGGCTTCCTCCTCGGCCTTCTTCTGCGAGGCCATCTCGGTCTCGATCTTGCGCCGCGTCTCTTCCTCGATTTGCTTCTTGGCCGCGGCGTCGGCCGCCTCCTGCCTCTGGCGCGCGGCCGCGACCTCCTCGGCCTTGAGCCGCTGGTCGTTCTCGGCGCGCAGCTTGGCCGCTTCCTCCTCGGCCTTCATGCGCCGCGCCTCGGCCTCCTCCGTCGCCTGTCGTGCCTTGGCCATCTCCGGATCGGGCCCGCGCAAGAGGACGAAGTAACCGCCGGCACCCAGCAGCGCGAGCACCACGAGGCCAAGGGCAATCCAGAGTCCTGCTCGATTACCGGTCCCTGCTGCAGCCGCCGGCGGCGGCAGGGTCGAAACATGCCGCGGTTGCGGCTGCGCTGGCGGCGCCTTGCCGATCGCCACCGTGGCATCGCCGGTCGGCGCCTCCGCCATGGCAAGAATCGGCCGCCACCCGGCGATGCTCTGCGGCCGATCGCTGGCGACGACGGCAAGCCCGGCATCGATGCCTGCCAGCACGCCCGGCGAGAAGCCGGCCGGCTTCAGCTGAGCGAGCGGCTCGTAGGTATCGGTCAGCATGCGGTCGAAGGCGCCGGGCGGCGTCGTGCCGGTGATGGCGTGATAGAGCGTGGCGGACAGGCCATAGATGTCCGTCCACGGCCCCTGCTTGGCCGAGGTCATCTGCTCGGCCGCCGCATAGCCCGGCGTGAAGATCGCGGTGAGCGCCGTGCTGCGCCCGGCCATCGCCGCACGCGAGGCACCGAAGTCGATCAAGGTCGGATTGCCCGCCGCGTCGAGCAGGATGTTGGCCGGCTTGATGTCGCGATGCAGGAAGCCCGCATTGTGGACCTGCTCCAGCCCGTCGAGCAGCGGCCACAGGATGCGGTCGACCTCTTCGGGGCCGAGCTTGCCGTCCTTGGTGATGCGATCCTCGAGCGTCGCGCCGCTCAACAGCTCCATCACGATGTAGGCCGTGCCGTTGGCCTCGAGATAGTCGAAGACCTGCACGATCGCCGGTACGCGGTGAAGGCTTGCGAGCGTCCGGCCTTCGGTGACGAAGCGCTCGCGGCCCCAGCCGAAATCGTCGGCCATCTTGGTGGTGCGCGGCAGCACGCTGGCGCCGTCCTGGCGGATGGCGAGCGCCGACGGCAGGTACTCCTTGATCGCGACCTCGCGGCCGAGCTGCACGTCGCGCGCGCGGTAGGTGATGCCGAAGCCGCCCTGGCCCAACACGGACACGATCTCGTAGCGGCCGATCGTCTGACCGGACTGCAGGGCGACGTAGTCGACCTCGGCGATCGCCTGGGCGTCCTGGCCGGGCTGTCCGGTGATTTGCGTGGGGCCGGTCATGGCAGGCCTGCGCTAGAGATGCCGCACGAGCATGTCGACATCGCCGATGCGCAGCTTGTTGCCGGCATGCAAGGCCACCGGCTCGCCTGCCTTCAGCACCTGCTCGCCGACCTTGGTGCCGTTGGTCGAGCCGAGATCCTCGACCTGCACGGCCTCGCCCGCCAGGCGCAGCCGGGCGTGACGGCGCGACACGGTGGGATGGGCGACGACGAAGTCGCACTGGTCGGCGGCACGGCCGATCACCATGCCCTCCGTCTTGCTCATCAGCTTGTCGAGCGTGACCTCGAACGTGTGCTTGGTCTTGGTCGAATCGGTGCCCTCGAAGCGCAGCGTGACCTGCGGCACCATGCGCGTCGTCGTGTTGGGTGCCGCCGTCACCGCCGCCGACGGCTTGGTGTGGTGGACATGGAAGATCTGCACCGAGCGGCTCACGTTCTTCAGCGAATGCTCGCCGCCGTCGACGAAGGCATACTCGATGCGCAGCTCGACCAGGTCGCGCACGGCGCGCGACACGGCGATGCCGCCGGGCTGGGCCATCGCCTGGATGCGGGCGGCGAGATTGACGCCATCGCCGAAGATGTTCTGGTCCTCGTCGTCGACGATGACCTCGCCGAGATGGACACCGACGCGGAACATCATGCGCTGGTTGGGCTCGAGCGTTTCATTGAACCGCGCCATGCGCTCCTGGATATCGATGGCGGCGCTGACGGCGGTTACGGCCGAGCCGAACTCGGCCAGCATGGCGTCGCCCGCCGTGCCCACCAGCCGGCCGTTGGCGGCCTCGATCGCCGGCCGCCAGACGTCGATCTGCGCCGCCTTGAGATGGCGGAAGGTGCGGGTTTCCGCACCTTCCATCATCCGCGTGAAGCCCGCGAGGTCGGCATGAACGATGGCAGCTAGGCGGCGTTGCATGGCGTCCTTGGCCTAGCGCCCCTTGAAGGCCGGCTGGCGGCGCTCGCGCAGCGCCGCCAGCCCTTCGCGGAGGTCATCCGAAGTGGCGCACTGGCGCATATTCTGGCGGATGGTCGGGACGTCGGGCTCAGCCTGGGCGTACTGCTCGATGGCACGCTTCATGTTCACCATGGAAAGCGGCGCCAAAGTGGCGAGCCGGTTGGCTACCTCGTCGATTTTGCTGTGGAAATCCTTCCGCTCGACCAGCCAGTCGAGATAGCCGACGGCCAGCAGGTCGGTATCGTGGAAATCCTCCGACAACAGGAACGCGCGCTTGGCGAAGCTCGGGCTCACCTTCTGGGTATAGCGGCGCAGCCCACCGGGATAGTAGTGCAGCCCGAAGCGCGCCGCGGGCATGAAGAACCGCATGCCCTTCACGCCCAGGCGGAAGTCGCAGGCCAGCGCCATGTCGGTCGCCCCGCCATAGACGCCGCCGTTCAGGGCACAGAGCGTCGGCATGCGCATCGCCTCGATGCGGTCCATGACGTTCTCGAAGGCAGACTCTCTATGACCGGTTTGTTTCTGGCCGTTGGCCGGGATCGAGCCGAGATCGTAGCCCGAGCAGAAGGTCTTGTCGCCGGCGCCGGTCAGCACCGTGACACGCACATTGGGATCGGCATCGGCTGTCTCGACCGCCGCCATCAGCTGGTCGAGGCCGTCGGGATCGAGCCGGTTGTGCTTCGCCGGATCGTTCAGCGTGATGGTGGCGCGGGGCCCTTCGATGGCCAGAACAACGGTGTCGGTCATGAGGGTGGAAAATACCCGACCCGGTCGCCAAAAGCGACTAAGAGCGCATTCCGTTCGGCTGGCCCAGCCGAACGGAATGTGCCCGTTGAAACGTCGAATCCCGCCGCGCGATTTTCCGATACGGTGGAAACGCCGGCGTTTCCACCGTATCCGAAAACGCTCCGCCACGTCATATTGCGGCCCGGAGGAAGCCAGATGACCTATACCGCCCCGCTTGCCGATATGCGTTTCGCGCTGCGCGAAGTGGCCGGCTTGCAAGGCGTTGCCGCCCTGCCAGGCTACGAGCACGCTACCGACGATACAATCGACGCGGTGCTGGAGGAGGCGGCCAAGCTCGCGGGGAACGGCCTGGCGCCGCTCAACCGCGACGGCGACAAGGTGGGGGCCAAGCTCGAGAACGGCGTGGTGCGCACCGCCCCGGGATTTGCCGGCATCTACAAGGAGTTCGTCGAGGGCGGCTGGAACTCACTGCCCTTCGATCCCGAGTTCGGCGGTCAGGGAATGCCCTGGCTGCTTGCGGCCACGGTGCAGGAGATGTGGCAGGCCGCCAACATGGGCTTCGGCCTGGTGCTGCTGCTGAACCAGGGCGCCATCGATGCCATCCATCATCACGGCTCGGCCGACCAGAAGTCGACCTTCCTGCCCAAGATGATCTCGGGCGAGTGGACCGGGACCATGAACCTCACCGAGCCGCAGGCGGGCTCGGACCTCGCCCAGCTCAAGAGCCGCGCGGTGAAGAACGGCGACCACTATCTCGTTACCGGCCAGAAGATCTTCATCACCTACGGCGAGCACGACATGGCCGAGAACATCGTGCACCTGGTGCTGGCGCGCACGCCCGATGCGCCGGCCGGCGTGCGCGGTATCTCGCTGTTCATCGTGCCGAAGTTCCTGGTCGGCACCGATGGTAAACCCAGCAAGCGCAACGATCTGCGCTGCGTGTCGCTGGAGCACAAGCTCGGCATCCATGCCAGCCCGACCTGCGTGATGTCGTTCGGCGACGACGGCGGCGCCGTAGGTTACCTCGTGGGCGAGGAAGGCCGCGGGCTCTCCTACATGTTCACCATGATGAACAACGCGCGGCTGTCGGTCGGCATCCAGGGCCTGGCAATCGCCGAGCGCGCCTATCAACAGGCCGCCGCCTTCGCCAAGACGCGCGTGCAGTCCAAGGACGATGGCAGCGACAAGCCGCAGCCGGTGTCGATCATCCATCACGCCGACGTGCGCCGCATGCTGATGACCATGCGCGCCCAGATCGAGGCGATGCGCGCGCTGGGCTACTACACGGCGGCCGGCATCGATGGCGCGCTGAAGCATCCCGACCGCGGCGCTGCCAAGAAGATCCAGGACCGCGTCGATCTCCTGATCCCGATCGTCAAGGCGTGGTTCACCGACCTCGGCAACGAGATCGCCTCGGTCGGCGTGCAGATCCATGGCGGCATGGGCTTCATCGAGGAGACCGGCGCCGCCCAGCATCTGCGCGACGCCCGCATCCTGCCGATCTACGAGGGCACCAACGGCATCCAGGCGCGCGACCTGGTCGGTCGTAAGGTCGCCAAGGACGGCGGCGAGACCATGCTGGCCCTGGTGGCCGAGATGCGCGCCACCGCCCAGGAGCTGAAGGCCGCCCCCGGCGACGATTTGGCGGCCATCCGCACCGCCCTGGAGGCCGCCGCAGCGGCCCTGGAGGACGCCACAAAATGGGTAGCCCAGTCGGTCAAGGCCGACCTCGTGGCCGCCCTGGCGGGCTCCGTGCCCTTCCTGAGGCTTGCCGGCACGGCCCTGGGCGGCTGGCTGCTGGCCAAGAGCGCTCTTGCGGCCCAGGCCAAGCTCGCGGCCCGCGACGGCGATCCGGCCTTCCTCGAGGCCAAGGTGGTGACGGCGCGCTTCTATGCCGAGGTCATCCTGCCGCCGGCGCTGGCCCAGCTGGGGCCTCTCAAGGCCGCCGGCCGCACCGTGTTCGCACTCGAGGAGTCTCAGCTCTGAGGTCAGCTCCGAAGGGCGGCCTGATCGAACTGCCGCCGGACGAGGCCGAGGCCTTCGCCCGGCGCTTCGATCTCGCCCAACTGGAGCAAGCCTTCCTCGACGACCCCTTCCCCTATTATCACGCGCTGCGCCGCTTCGCGCCCGTCAAGCGGCTGCCCGACGGCAGCGTGTTCCTGTCGCGCTATGCCGATGTCGCGGTGTGTTACCGCGATCCCGCGATGCGCTCCGACAAGAAAGCCGAGTTCGGCCCCAAGTTCGGCGTCGGCACGCCGCTCTACAAGCACCACACGACGAGCCTGGTGTTTAACGACCCGCCGCTGCACACCCGCGTGCGCAAGCTTCTGGCCGCAGCCTTCGCGCCGCGTGCGCTCGCGGCCTTGCAGCCGCGGATCGAGGCCGTGGTCGACGGCCTCCTGGCTGCGCACGCCGACCAGGGATCAATGGACCTGGTCGAGGATTTCGCCTTCCGCCTACCCGTCGAGGTGATCTGCGACATGCTGGGCGTCCCGGCGGGCGAGCGCGCGCCCTTCCGGCGCTACTCGCTGGCGATCCTCGGTGCACTCGAGCCCGTCGCCGGGCCCGAGCGACAGGCGGCGGGCAACGCCGCCGTCGCCGAGTTCTCGGCCTATCTCGACGGGCTGATCGCCCACCGGCGCAAGCGTCCGGCCGACGATCGCGACGTTTTGGGCACGCTGATCCATGGTGAGGTCGACCCTTCGGCAAGCTCAGGGCAGGCTGGCGAACGGCTGTCGCACGACGAGCTGGTGCAGAACTGCATCTTCCTGTTGAACGCCGGCCACGAGACCACGACCAACCTGATCGGCAACACGATCGACGCCCTGCTGCGCTTCCCCGACGAGCTCAAGCACCTCAAGAAAGATCCCACGCTGCTCAAAAGCTGTGTCGAGGAAGGTCTGCGCTTCGAGAGCTCCAACCAGCTCGGCAATCGGAGGCTTTCGGCCGACCTTGAGATCGGCGGCGAGACGCTCCCCGCCGGCACCTACATCCATATCGGCATCGGTGCGGCCAACCGCGACCCTGCACAGTTCGCCGAGCCCGACCGCTTCGACGTAGGACGCGAGCCCAATCGCCACTTCGCTTTCGGCTCTGGCGTCCATGTGTGCCTCGGCGCCGTGCTGGCGCGCATGGAGGCTACGATCGCGATCGGCCGGCTGGTCAGCCGGTTCGACGGACTGCACCGCGCCGGCACGCCCGAGCGCGGCGGCCGCGCCCGCTTCCGCGGCTTCAATCGCTACCCGATCGCCTGGAAGGCCTGATCTTGCCGGACCGCGGACCTCCAGGTCCGCTCATGGTCTTCGTGTTCCGGACCGCGCGCATCCTGCGCGCTCATGATCATGAGGCGCGCTGGAAGCGCGCGGTCCGGAAGAGCATGAGCGGACCTGGAGGTCCGCGCTCCGGCAAGACATCAGAACACCTTCACCATGTGGACCCTGGTGTGAGGATCGAGGCCGTGGTCGGGTGGGCCACGCCCCACGATCTCGAAGCCGTGCCGGCGGTAGAGGCGAATGTTGGCCTCGGCCATCTCGGCGGTCTCGAGCGACAGGCCGCCGAGGCCGCGTGACCGCGCCAGCTCGTCGATGCGCACCAGCAGCCAGCTGCCGACACCAGTGCCCTGTCGCGACGGATCGACGGCGATCTGCTGGATGTAGAGCTCGTTCTCCCGTGGTTCGGTCCTGACGGCGCCGACGATCCGATCGCCGTCCAGAGCGACAAAGACTTCACCGCGCTCCAGCTCCGCCACAAACTGCTGCCAGCGTTCCGCATACCCGGCAGATCCTTCCGTGGGCCACTCGCGCCCCAGGGCGCGGACATAGGGCGTGAAGGCGGCGCGTATAATGCGCCCGGCCTCTTCGGCCTCGGTCATCGTCGCCGTTCTGAAGGTCAGCACCATCAACGCAGAGTACCAAACAAAACGCCCGCCGGGGCGGCCGGCGGGCGTGTCGTTCAATCCGTGGGACGAGGCTTACGCCGCCGCTTGCTCTTCGGCCGGCTCCGCGGACGGGCCGCTGTCCTGGCCCTTCGCGGCGGTATCGCGCTCGACGAACTCGATCACCGCCATCGGCGCCGCGTCGCCGAAGCGGAAGCCCGCCTTCAGCACGCGCAGGTAGCCGCCGGCGCGCTTGGAGTAGCGCGGGCCCAGCGTCGTGAAGAGCTTGTCGGCGATGTAGGGATCGCGCAGGTAGCCGATCGCCTGACGCCGCGCATGCAGGCCGCCCTTCTTGCCGAGCGTGACCAGCTTCTCGACGATCGGACGCAGGTCCTTCGCCTTGTGCAGCGTGGTCGTGATCTGCTCGTGCTTGATGAGAGCACCGGCCAGGTTGGAGAACATCGCCTTGCGATGCTCCGCCGTGCGGTGGAACTTCCGACCGCGATTTCCGTGACGCATGACTAACAATCCTTCAGCTATTCCCCCTCCCCTTCGCGGAGCCCGCGAAGGGGAGGTGTCGCCGTCTTCGGCGACGGAGGGGTCATGGGCCGGGAGTCATGATCTCATGACCCCTCCGCCCGCTACGCGGGCACCTCCCCTGCGCGGACTCCGCGCAGGGGAGGCGAACCTTTGCCTAGTACGGCTCTTCCAGCCGCTTGGCCATCTCCTCGATGTTGTCCGGCGGCCAGCCCGGGATTTCCATGCCCAGGTGCAGCCCCATGCCGGCCAACACTTCCTTGATCTCGTTCAGCGACTTGCGGCCGAAGTTCGGCGTGCGCAGCATCTCCGCCTCGGTCTTCTGCACCAGATCGCCGATGTAGATGATGTTATCGTTCTTCAGGCAGTTGGCCGAGCGCACCGACAGCTCGAGCTCGTCGACCTTGCGCAGGAGATTGCGGTTGAACGGGAAGTCGTCCTGCTGCTCCTCCTTGCGGACCTCGCGCGGCTCCTCGAAGTTGATGAAGAGCTGCAGTTGGTCCTGCAGGATGCGCGCGGCCAGCGCCACGGCGTCGTCCGGACGGGTCGTGCCGTTGGTCTCGACCGTCATCGACAACTTGTCGTAGTCGGTGACCTGGCCGACGCGGCTGTTCTCGATCTTGTACGAGACGCGCTTGACCGGGCTGAACACCGAATCGACCGGGATCAGGCCGATCGGCGCGTCCTCGGGCCGGTTGGCCGAGGCCGGGATGTAGCCCTTGCCGGTGGCGACCATCAGCTCCATCGAGATCGAGGCGCCATCGTCGAGCGTGCAGATCAGGTGCTTGGGATCCATGATCTGGACGTCGCCCGGCAGCTCGATCATGCCGGCCGTGACCTCTCCGGGGCCAACGGCGCGCAGGTATAGACGCTGCGGGCGATCGCCCTGCATCTTCACCGCCATGGCCTTGATGTTGAGCACGATGTCGACCACATCCTCGCGGACGCCGGGGATCGACGAGAACTCGTGCAGCACGTTGTCGATCTTGATCGACGTGACGGCCGCACCCTGCAGCGAGGAGAGCAACACGCGGCGCAGCGCGTTGCCGAGCGTGAGACCGAAGCCGCGCTCCAGCGGCTCGGCGACGATGGTCGCAGTGCGACCGGAATCGACGCCGGCTTCGGTGACAAGCTTCTCCGGCTTGATCAGGTCCTGCCAGTTCTTCTGAAGCACGGGGGCTACCTCTCTAGACCGGTTGGTTCAGGCGCGCCCCGAACGGGCTCGCCACAGCATTCAGACAGGCGGGCGGCGCAAGAATCGCGCCGCCGACGCCACAACTCAGACGCGACGACGCCTCACACTCTGCGACGCTTCGGCGGACGGCAGCCGTTATGCGGGATCGGCGTGACGTCGCGGATGGCGGTGACGGCGAGGCCGACCGCCTGCAGCGCGCGCAGCGCCGATTCACGTCCGGAGCCCGGACCACGCACCTCGATCTCGAGCGTGCGCATGCCGTGCTCCATGGCCTTGCGGCCGGCATTCTCGGCAGCCATCTGGGCAGCGAACGGCGTCGACTTGCGCGACCCCTTGAAGCCCTGCTGGCCCGACGACGACCAGGCGATGGTGTTGCCCTGCGCGTCGGTGATGGTGACGATCGTGTTGTTGAACGAGGCGTTCACGTGAGCGACGCCCGCGATGATGTTCTTGCGCTCCTTGCGGCGGGGACGCGCGCCGGTGGCGGCGGCGCCACTCGCGGCGGCTGCAGGCTTGGCCATGATCCGGTTCCTTCGAGTTTACTTCGTGACTTTCTTCTTGCCGGCGATCGGCTTGGCCGGGCCCTTGCGGGTGCGCGCATTGGTATGCGTGCGCTGGCCACGGACCGGCAGCCCGCGGCGGTGCCGCAGCCCCCGGTAGCAGGCAAGGTCCATCAGACGCTTGATGTTCATCGCCACTTCGCGGCGCAGGTCGCCCTCGACCGTGTAGTCGCGGTCGATGGTCTCGCGGATGCGGATCACCTCATCGTCGGTCAGCGTATTCACGCGCCGCGATTCGTCGATCCCCACTTTCCCCAGGATCTCCTTGGCCTTGGCCTGGCCGATCCCGTGGATGTATTGCAGGCCCACCACCACGCGCTTGGCGGTGGGAATGTTCACGCCGGCTATGCGAGCCAAAGTGTCAACTCCTTCAAAGACTTACGGCGCGCTTGCGCGCGCCCGTACAACGTTCCGCTGGCCCCGGAAAAGCGCGCGATTATAGGGAGGCGCGCGCCCGAGTCAACGGAACTCCGACTTGTCAAGCCCCCGATAAAACCCCGGAAATTTGACGGTAAACCTCATCCATTCCGGCCATGCCGTCGACCTTCCGCAGCACCCCCCTGGCCCCATAATAGGGCAGCAAAGGCGCGGTTTGGGCCCGGTAGGCCGCCATACGTGTCTTCATGGTCTCTGCATTATCGTCCTTGCGGCGGGTGAACTCCGTCGAGCCGCAAACGTCGCAGACCCCATCGATCTTGGGTCGCTTGAACTTGTCGTGGTAGCCCGTGCCGCACTTCGCACAGGTGAAGCGGCCGACGATGCGCTCCGTCAGCGCCTTCTCGTCGACCTCCATCTCGACCACCCGGTCGAGCTTCTTGCCCGACTTGGCCAGCATGTCGTCGAGCGCCTTGGCTTGGGCCTCGGTGCGCGGGAAGCCGTCCAAAATGAACCCCTTGGCGGCGTCCGGCTGGGCGATGCGGTCCTTGATCAGGCCGACCATCAGCTCGTCGGGCACCAGCTCGCCCCGCTCCATGATGCCCTTGGCCTTCTTGCCGAGCTCGCTGCCCGAGGCCACCGCGGCGCGCAGCATGTCGCCGGTCGAGAGCTGGATCATGCCCCGCTCCGACTGCAGGCGCTGCGCCTGGGTGCCCTTGCCGGCGCCCGGCGGCCCAAGAAGGATGATGTTCATCGGCTGCGACCGCGCAGGCGGGCCTTCTTGATGAGCCCCTCGTACTGATGGGCAAGCAGATGCGCCTGCACCTGGGTCACCGTGTCGAGGGTCACCGAGACCACGATCAGCAGGCTGGTGCCGCCAAAGTAGAACGGCACGCCGCCGCGCGCGATCAGCAGCTCGGGCAGGATGCAGACGGCCGACAGGTAGAGCGCGCCGATCACCGTCAGGCGGTTCAGGATGTATTCCAGGTACTCGGCGGTGTTCTTGCCGGGACGGATGCCGGGCACGAAGCCGCCGTTCTTCTTCAGGTTGTCGGCCGTATCGACCGGGTTGAAGACGACCGTGGTGTAGAAGAAGCAGAAGAAGACGATCAGGCCGATGTAGGCCAGCAGATAGAGCGGCTGGCCATGGCCGAGATAGGTCGCAATCCACTGTAGCCAACCGGGCTCGCCGGCGCCGCCCTGGAACGAGGCGATGGTCGCCGGGAACAGCAGCAGCGAGGACGCGAAGATCGGCGGGATGACGCCCGAGGTGTTGATCTTGAGCGGCAGATGCGAGGCCTCGCCGCCATACATGCGGTTGCCGACCTGGCGTTTGGGATACTGCACCACGATTCGTCGCTGCGCGGTCTCCATGAACACCACGACCGCCACGACCACCACGACGCCGATCACCAGGGCGATGATGAACAGCGCCGACAGCGCACCAGTGCGGCCAAGCTCGAGGGTCTGGATCATGGCGCCGGGCAGCGCCGCCACGATGCCGGCGAAGATGACCAGCGAAACGCCGTTGCCGACGCCGCGGGCGGTGATCTGCTCGCCGAGCCACATCAGGAAGAGCGTGCCGCCCACCAGAGTGACGACGGTGACGAAGCGGAAGAACACGCCGGGGTCGGGCACGACGGGGCCCATCGAGGCGGTCTGGCTCTCGAGACCGACGGCGATGCCGTAGGCCTGGAAGGCCGCCAGGATCACCGTTCCGTAGCGGGTGTACTGGTTGATCTTCTTGCGGCCGGCCTCGCCTTCCTTCTTCAGCGCCTCGAGCGACGGCACGACCGTCGTCAGGATCTGCATGATGATGGAGGCCGAGATGTACGGCATGATCGACAGCGCCAGCACCGACATGCGACCGATCGAGCCGCCCGAGAACACGTCGAGCAGGCCGGCGATGCCGCCCGCCTGGTGCTGGAAAATCTCGCTCAGGGCGTGGGGATCGACGCCCGGCACCGGGATGTAGGCGCCGATGCGGAAGACCACGAGCGCGCCCACGGTGAACCACAGGCGCTTCTTGAGCTCGGTAGCCTTACCGATCGCGCCCCAATTCAGATTTGATGCAAGTTGCTCGGCCGCGGATGCCATGGAACCTCACACGAAGCTGGGTTCAGGCCGCCTCGGCTTGCGGCTGGGGCGGCAGTTCGACCTTGCCGCCGGCCTTCTCGACCGCGGCGATCGCCGACGCCGAGGCACCCGCGACCTTCACCTCGATCTTGGTCTTGATCTCGCCTTTGCCAAGGAGGCGCACGCCGTCCAACGACTTCTTGAACAGGCCGGCAGCCTGCATGGCGGCGGCGTCGATCGTCTTGCCGGCATCGAGCTTGTTCTCGTCGATCGCCTTCTGCAGCGTGCCGAGATTGACCACCTGAAACGCCTTCTGGTGCGGCGGCAGGAAGCCGCGCTTGGGGATGCGCCGGTAGAGCGGCATCTGGCCGCCCTCGAAGCCCTTGATGGCCACGCCGGTGCGCGACTTCTGGCCCTTGACGCCGCGTCCCGAGGTCTTGCCCTTGCCCGAGCCGATGCCGCGGCCGACGCGCATGCGCGCCTTGCGGGCTCCGGCGTTGTCGGCGATTTCGTTGAGCTTCATCGTCCTGTCCTCTGGCCGGCTGTTCAGGCGGCCTTGTCGTCTTCGACGCGCACCAGATGGCGCACCTTGTTGATCATGCCGCGCACCTCGGGGGTGTCCACGAGCTCGCGGCTGCGATGGCGCTTGTTCAGCCCCAGGCCGATCAGCGTGGCGCGCTGGTCGTCCGTGCGGCCGATATGGCTGCCGGTCTGGGTGATCCTGATCTTCTTGCCTTCGGCCATGGCCTACTCCTTACGCCGCGGCTTCCGCGGTGGTCTCGTCACGGCGGCCCAGCAGGTCGCCGACCTTCTTGCCGCGGCGGGTGGCGACCATGCGCGGCGAGTTGAGCTGCTGCAGGGCCGCGAACGTCGCCTTGATCATGTTGTGCGGGTTGGACGTGCCGACCGACTTGGCGACGATGTCCTTGATGCCGAGCGTCTCGAACACGGCGCGCATCGGGCCGCCGGCGATGATGCCGGTACCGGCCGGGGCGGCCCGCAGCGTCACCTTGCCGGCGCCGAAGCGGCCCTTCACGTCATGATGCAGCGTGCGGCCGTCGCGCAGCGGCACGCGGATCAGGCCGCGCTTGGCCGCCTCGGTGGCCTTGCGGATCGCCTCGGGCACTTCGCGCGCCTTGCCGGCGCCGTGGCCGACACGGCCGCGCTGGTCGCCGACGACGACGATCGCCGCGAAAGCGAAACGCCGGCCGCCCTTCACCACCTTCGCGACGCGATTGATGGTGACCAGCTTGTCCTTCAGTTCGTTTTCCTCGTCGCGGTCACGGTCGCGACCACGATCGCGATCGCGCGGGCCACGGCCGGAACCACCGGGTGAACGAGCCATGTGCTAACTCCTCAGAACGACAGGCCGCCCTCGCGGGCGGCAGTGGCCAGCGCAGCGACGCGGCCGTGATACATGTAGCCGCCGCGATCGAAGACGACTTCCTTGACGCCGGCGGCGATCGCCCGCTGGGCGATCAGCTTGCCAACCTCGGTCGCCGCCGACTTGTCGGCACCGGTCTTGAGCTTGCCCTTGACGTCGGCATCGAGCGACGAGGCCGAGGCGAGCGTCGCCCCCTTCTTGTCGTCGATGACCTGGGCGTAGATGTGCTTGCCCGAGCGGAAGACGCTGAGGCGCGGGCGGCCGCCGGCGGCCTGGCGCAGCGCGTGGCGCGTGCGCCGCTGGCGGCGAGCGAAAAGGGCATTGGTCTTGGACATGGTCGGCCTCTACTTCTTCTTGCCTTCCTTGCGCCGGATCGTCTCGGTCGAGTACTTGATGCCCTTGCCCTTGTAGGGCTCGGGCGGACGCAGGCTGCGGATCTCGGCCGCGAGCTGGCCGACCTTCTGGCGGTCGGCGCCGGTGATCTCGATCTCGGTCGGCTTCAGCGCCTTGATCTGGATACCGGCCGGAATCGGCACCTCGACATCGTGGCTGAAGCCGAGCTGCAGCTTCAGGTTCTTGGCATCGGCCTGGGCGCGATAGCCGACGCCGTTGATCTCGAGATTGATGGTGAAGCCGTCCGACACACCCTTCACCAGGTTGCTGGCGAGGTTGCGGGCGGTGCCCCACTGCATGCGGGCGCGACGGCTGTCGTTGCGCGGCTTGAAGTTGAGCTTGTCGCCGTCCCGGGTGACCTCGACATCGTCGTGCACCGTGAACTGCAACTCGCCCCGCTTGCCCTTGGCCTTGAGATGCTGGCCCTTGAGGTCGACCGTCACCCCGGTGGGGACGACGACCGGATTCTTGCCGACGCGCGACATGGCTAGAACACCCTGCAGATGACTTCGCCGCCGACATTGGCGGCACGCGCCTCGGCGTCGGACATGACGCCGCGCGGCGTGGACAGGATCGAGATGCCAAGCCCGTTGAAGTGGCGCGGCAGCTCGCGGATCTTCGAATAGACGCGGCGGCCCGGGGTGGAGACGCGCTTGATCTCCTTGATGACCGGACGGCCGTTGTCGTACTTCAGCTCGACGCGAAGCTCCTTCACGCCAGGCCGCAGCTCTTCCTCGAACCAGCCGCGGATGTAGCCTTCGCGCTGGAGCACATCGAGAACGTTGGACCGGAGCCGCGAGGCCGGCACGGTCACGCTGTCGAGGCGTGCGGACTGGCCGTTGCGGATGCGGGTCAGCAAATCGCCGACAGGATCTGTCATAGACATTGTCTACGGTCCCCCGTTACCAGCTCGACTTCACGACGCCGGGCAGGGCGCCCAGCGAGGCGAGCTGACGCAGCGCGAGCCGCGACAGCTTGAACTTGCGATAGACGGCGCGCGGGCGGCCGGTCAGCTCGCAGCGATTGCGAACGCGCGTCGGCGAGGAGTTGCGCGGCAGCTTGGCAAGCTTGAGCCGCGCGCCGAAGCGCTCTTCCGGCGTCAGCTTGTCGTCAACAGCCATCGCCTTGAGCTTGGCGCGCTTGGCCGCGTACTGCTTCGCCATCTTGGCGCGCCGGTTGTTCTTCTCGACTGAACTCGTCTTGGCCATATTCTTCTCCGGCCTCAGTTCACGAAGGGGAAGTCGAAGCCGCGGAGAAGCGCCTTGGCTTCCGCGTCCGTCTTCGCCGTCGTGCAGATGATGATGTCCATGCCGCGCACCTGGTCGACCTTGTCGTAGTCGATCTCGGGAAACACGATCTGCTCCTTCAGGCCCATGGCGAAGTTGCCATTGCCGTCGAACGACTTGCCGTTGAGGCCGCGGAAGTCGCGGACGCGCGGCAGGGCGATGTTGATCAGGCGGTCGATGAACTCGTACATGCGGTCGCGGCGCAGCGTGACCTTGGCGCCGATCGCCATGCCGTCGCGCAGCTTGAAGGTCGCGATCGACTTGCGCGACTTGGTGATCACCGGCTTCTGACCGGTGATGGCGGCAAGCTCCGCCACCGCGCCGTCGACGGCCTTGCGGTCGTTGACCGCCTCGCCGACGCCCATGTTGATGACGATCTTGTCGAGCTTCGGCACCTCGAAGGCGTTCTTGTAGGAGAACTCCTTCGTGAGCGCTTCACGCACGGTCTTGACGTAGTGTTCTTGCAGTCGCGCGGGCATGGCCCGTTCTCCTAGCGGTCGATGGTTTCGCCGGAACCGCGCGCGAAGCGCACCTTCCGACCGTCTTCGAGGAACTTGAAGCCGACCTTGGTCGGCTTGTCGGTCTTGGGATCCAGCAGGGCCACGTTCGAGACGTGGATCGCGGCCTCGCGCTCGATAATGCCGCCGGATTCGGTGCGGCTGGGCTTGGTGTGGCGCTTGATCACGTTCACGCCCGACACGACCACGCGCTGGTCGGCGGCGTTCACGCGCAGGACGTCGCCGATCTTGCCCTTGCTGCGGCCGGCGATGACCTTCACGCGGTCGCCCTTGCGGATCTTGAGCTTGTTGGCGGTCATCTAGAGGACCTCCGGCGCGAGCGAGATGATCTTCATGAACTTCTTGGCGCGCAGCTCGCGCGTCACCGGTCCGAAGATACGGGTGCCGATCGGCTCGTCCTGCTTGCTGATCAGGACGGCGGCGTTGCGGTCGAAGCGGATGGCGCTGCCATCGACGCGGCGCAGCGGGAACGACGTGCGGACGACGACGGCGCGGTGCACCTCGCCCTTCTTCACGCGGCCGCGCGGGATCGCCTCCTTGATGGAGACGACGATGACATCGCCGACGCTGGCATACTTGCGGCGCGAGCCGCCCAGCACCTTGATGCACTGCACCCGACGGGCGCCGGAATTGTCGGCGACCTCGAGGTTGGTACGCATCTGGATCATGACTGTCGCTCCGTCCTAGGCCTTGGCCGCCTCGACCAGAACTTCCCAGCTCTTGGTCTTGGACAGCGGGCGGCACTCGCGGATGCGCACGAGCTCGCCGACCTTGCCCTTGTAGGCATTGGCCTCGTCGTGCGCGTGATACTTCTTCGAGCGGCGAATGAACTTCTTGTAGATCGGGTGCTGCACGCGCCGCTCGACCTTGACGACGATGGTCTTGTCCATCTTGTCGCTGACGATGACGCCCTCGAGAACTCGCTTCGGCATCTATTGCTCCTTAACCGGCGGCCTTCTCGCCCAGCACCGTCTTGATGCGGGCGATGTCGCGGCGCACCTGGCGCACGCGGCCTGTCTTGCCGAGCTGTCCGCCGGCCTTCTGGAAGCGCAGGTTGAAAGCTTCCTTGCGCAGGTTGCCCAGCTCTTCCTTGAGCTGGTCGTTGGTCTTGGGACGCAGATCGCTGGCCTTCATGGCTCCACTCCTCAGCATTCGGCGCCGACGCGGGCGACGAAGCGCGTCTTGATCGGCAGCTTCGCCGCGGCGAGCTCAAGCGCCTCGCGGGCGACCTGGACCGGCACGCCGTCGAGCTCGAACAGCACGCGGCCCGGCTTCACGCGGGCCGCCCAGAACTCCGGCGCGCCCTTGCCCGAGCCCATGCGGACCTCGGCCGGCTTCTTGGACACCGGCACGTCGGGGAACACACGGATCCAGACGCGGCCGGCGCGCTTCATGTGGCGCGTGATGGCGCGACGGGCGGCCTCGATCTGGCGCGCGGTCAGGCGGTCGGGCTCCATCGCCTTCAGGCCGAAGGCGCCGAAGTCGAGGTTGAACCCGCCCTTGGCCGCGCCATGGATGCGGCCCTTGAAGGCCTTGCGGTATTTGGTGCGCTTGGGTTGCAGCATGATGTCTTACGCGTCCCTCTGCTCCGAGCGCTCGACCCGGGCGGGCGTGCGCTGCGGCGCGGCTTCCTCGGCGCGCTTGTCGTGCGCCATTGGGTCGTGGGCCATGATCTCGCCCTTGAACACCCACACCTTGACGCCGCAGGTGCCGAAGGTGGTGAAAGCGGTGGCGGTGCCGTAGTCGATGTCGGCGCGCAGCGTGTGCAGCGGCACGCGACCCTCGCGGTACCATTCCATGCGGGCGATCTCGGCGCCGCCCAGGCGGCCCGAGCAGTTGATACGGATGCCCTGGGCGCCGAGACGCATGGCCGACTGCACGGCGCGCTTCATGGCGCGACGGAAGGCGACGCGGCGCTCGAGCTGCTGGGCGATGTTCTCGGCGATCAGCGTGGCGTCGATCTCGGGCTTGCGGATCTCGACGATGTTCAGCGCCACCTCGCCCTTGGTCATCCTGGCGAGGTCGCCGCGCAGCTTCTCGATGTCGGCGCCCTTCTTGCCGATCACCACGCCCGGGCGGGCGGTGTGGATGGTGACGCGGGCGCGCTTGGCCGGACGCTCGATGACGATCTTGGCCACGCCCGCCTGGGCCAGCCGCTCGCGCAGCACCTTGCGGATGTGGATGTCCTCATGGAGCATCTTGGAGTATTCGCCGCCCTCGGCGTACCACCGCGAATCCCACGTCCGGTTGATGCCGAGCCGCAGGCCGATGGGATTGACCTTCTGACCCATTACTTGTCCTCCGCCTCGGCGCGCTCACGCACCACGATGGTGAGATGGCTGAACGGCTTGACAATGCCGGCAGCGCGGCCGCGGCCACGGGTGTGGAAGCGCTTCATCACCAGACCCTTGCCGACCGACGCCTCGGCGACGATCAGGCGATCGACGTCGAGGTTGTGGTTGTTCTCGGCGTTGGCGATCGCCGAGTTCAGCGCCTTCTTGACGTCCTGCGCGATCCGCTTCTTGGAGAAGGTGAGCTCGTTGACAGCCGACGCCGCCTTCTTGCCGCGGATGGTGGCGGCAACCAGGTCGAGCTTGCGCGGGCTGATGCGGATCGTGCGCAGAACCGCCTTGGCCTCGTTGTCCGCCTGGCGGCGGGTATTGGATGGCTTGCTCATCGGTTAGTCCTTCGAGACCTTCTTGTCGCCCGAGTGGCCGTGGTAGGTGCGGGTCGGCGAGAACTCGCCGAGCTTGTGACCGACCATCTCCTCGGTGACATTCACCGGGATGAACTTCTTGCCGTTGTAGACGCCGAACGTCAGGCCGACGAACTGCGGCAGGATCGTCGAGCGCCGCGACCAGGTCTTGATGACCTCGCTGCGCACGGTCTGCCGCGACTTCTCGGCCTTCTTGATCAGGCTCCCCTCGACGAAGGGACCCTTCCAAACGGAACGTGCCACTGCCTATCTCCTCGTCAGCGCGTCGCGCTACGGCGGCGGATGATGAACTTGTCCGTCGCCTTGTTCTTGCGGGTCTTCTTGCCCTTGGTCGGCTTGCCCCACGGCGTCACCGGATGGCGGCCGCCCGAGCTCTTGCCCTCGCCGCCGCCGTGCGGGTGATCGACCGGGTTCATGGCGACGCCGCGAACCGTCGGGCGACGGCCGAGCCAGCGCTGGCGACCGGCCTTGCCGATCACGATGTTCTGGTTGTCGGGGTTGCTGACCGCGCCGACCGTCGCCAGGCATTCGCCCGCCACGATGCGCAGCTCACCCGACGCGAGCTTCAGCTGGGCATAGCCCGCGTCCTTGCCGACCAGCTGGACGTAGGTGCCGGCCGAGCGCGCCAGCTGGCCGCCCTTGCCCTTCTTCAGCTCGACATTGTGCACGATGGTGCCCACCGGCATGTTGGCGAGCGGCATGCAGTTGCCCGGCTTGATGTCGACGCGCTCGCCGGACACGACCTCGTCGCCCGCCTTCAGGCGCTGCGGCGCCAGGATGTAGCTGAGCTCGCCGTCGGCGTACTTGATCAGGGCGATGAAGGCCGACCGGTTGGGATCGTACTCCAGGCGCTCGACCGTGGCCGCAACGTCGAACTTGCGCCGCTTGAAGTCGACCATGCGCAGGCGCTGCTTGTGCCCGCCGCCCATGTGGTTGCTGGTGATGCGACCGTGGTTGTTGCGGCCGCCGGTCTTCTTCTTGCCGCGCGTCAGCGCCTTGACCGGCTTGCCCTTCCACAGGCCCGTACGGTCGACAATGACCAGCTGCCGCAGCGACGGCGTGATCGGCTTGTAAGTCTTAAGAGCCATACTGCTGTCCCCCGTCCTACAGGCCCGTGGTCACGTCGATCTTGTGACCCTCGACCAGCGAGACGATCGCTTTCTTCCAGTCGCTCCGCACGCCGGGACGGCCGCGGAAGATCTTCTTCTTGCCCTTCACCGTGACGGTGTTGATCGCCTTCACCTTGACCTTGAACAGGCCTTCGACGGCCTGCTTGATCTCGGGCTTGGTGGCGTCCATCGACACGCGGAAGGTCACCTGGCCGTGCTCGGAGCCGTTGGTGGTCTTTTCCGTGATCAGCGGCGAGCGGATCACCTCGTACATGCGCGCGCGCGAGACCGTCGCGCCGACGGCAGCCCGGTTGGCCTTGTCGCTCATTGCAGGCGCTCCTCGAGATGCTTCACGGCATCCTTGGTCAGCACCAGCGTGTCGCGGCGCAGGATGTCGTAAACGTTGGCGCCCTGCTGCGGCAGCACATCGACATGGGCGATGTTGGCCGCAGCGCGCGCGAAGTTGGTGTCGACCTCGGCGCCGGCGATCACCAGCACGCTCGACACGCCGAGCTTGCCGAAGTTGGTCTTGAGCTGGGCGGTCTTGGGCTCGGCGAGCGTCGCCGCCTCGACCACGATCAGCTTGCCCTCGGCCGCCTTGGCCGACAGCGCCGTACGCAGGGCGAGCTTGCGCACCTTCTTCGGCAGGTCGGAGGCGTGGCTGCGCACCACGGGGCCGAAGGCCTTGCCGCCGCCGCGGAACTGCGGCGCCGCCTCGTTGCCGTGGCGGGCGCGGCCGGTGCCCTTCTGGGCGTACATCTTCTTGGCCGTGGCCGTCACTTCCGAACGGCCCTTGGTCTTGTGCGTGCCCTGCTGGCGGCGCGACAGCTGCCACACCACGCAGCGCTGCAGGATGTCCTTGCGGACGGGAACGGCGAACACGCCGTCGGCGAGCTCGATCTCGCCGGCGCTACCGCCCTCGATGGTCTTGACCGCGATCTTCATGGTTCCGTCCTTAAGCCGCAGGTCCGTTAGCTTCCGGGGCAGCCGCCGGCGCTTCCGCCGCCGGAGCCGCCGCCTCGGCAGCGGCCTTGCGCAGGCCGGCGGGGTACGGAGCATCCTTGGGGCGGGCGCGCTTGGAGGCGTCCTTGACGATGATGTAGCCGCCGCGCGGACCCGGGACGGCACCGGAGACCAGCAGCAGGCCCTTCTCGTCGTCGGCGGCGACGATCTTGAGGTTCTGCGTGGTCACGCGCTCATGGCCGTAGTGGCCCGCCATCTTCTTGCCCGGGAAGGTGCGGCCAGGATCCTGGCGGTTACCGGTCGAGCCGTGGGAGCGGTGCGAGACCGACACGCCGTGGCTGGCCTCGAGGCCGTGGAAGTTCCAGCGCACCATCGAGCCGGTGAAGCCGCGGCCGATGGTGGTGCCGATGACGTCGACGAACTGGCCAGGCACGAAGTGGCTCGGCACCAGCTCGGCGCCGACCTCGAGCACGGCGTCCTTGGCGACGCGGAACTCGACCAGCTTCTTCTTGGGCTCGACCTTGGCCTTGGCGAAGTGGCCGCGGTTGGGCTGGCTCACGTTCTTGACCTTGGCCTTGCCGTAGCCGAGCTGGACGGCGGTGTACTTGTCCTTCTCTTCCGAGCGGACGGCGACGACCTGGAGCTGGTCGACCTTCAGAACGGTCACGGGCACATGCTCCCCGGCGTCGTTGAAGACGCGGGTCATGCCGACCTTCTGGGTGACGAGACCGCAACGCATGGTCCTGTTCCTTCTCTTCCCTGTCCTTTAGGCGCCGAGCTTGATCTCGACGTCCACGCCCGACGCCAGGTCGAGCTTCATCAGCGCGTCGACCGTCTGCGGGGTGGGATCGACGATGTCGAGGACCCGCTTGTGGGTGCGGATCTCGAACTGCTCACGCGACTTCTTGTCGATGTGCGGCGAGCGGTTGACCGTGAACTTCTCGATGCCGGTCGGCAGCGGGATCGGACCGCGAACCTGCGCGCCCGTCCGCTTGGCCGTGCTCACGATCTCGCTCGTCGACGTGTCGAGGACGCGGTGATCGAAAGCCTTCAGCCGGATTCGGATATTGGTATTGTCCATGGTCTTTGCTCGCTCGGCGCCGACTGCGCGTTACTTGACGATCTTTGTGACGACGCCGGCGCCGACGGTGCGGCCGCCCTCGCGGATGGCGAAGCGCAGGCCCTCGTCCATGGCGATCGGCTGGATCAGCTCGACCGTCATGCGCGCATTGTCCCCCGGCATCACCATCTCCGTGCCCTCGGGCAGCGACACCACCCCCGTCACGTCCGTCGTCCGGAAGTAGAACTGCGGACGGTAGTTGGTGAAGAACGGCGTGTGACGGCCTCCCTCCTCCTTGGTCAGGATGTAGGCCTCGGCCTCGAAGTTCGTGTGCGGCGTGATCGACCCCGGCTTGGCCAGAACCTGCCCACGCTCCACGTCCTCGCGGCCAACGCCGCGCAGCAGCGCACCGATATTGTCCCCCGCCTCGCCCTGATCGAGCAGCTTGCGGAACATCTCGACGCCGGTCACCACGGTCTTGGTCGTGGCCTTCAGACCCACGATCTCGATCTCCTCGCCAACCTTCACCACACCACGCTCGACGCGGCCCGTCACCACCGTGCCGCGGCCAGAGATCGAGAACACGTCCTCGATCGGCATCAGGAACGGCTTGTCCTTGTCGCGCGTCGGCTGCGGGATGTAGCGGTCGACCTCCGCCATCAGCTTCAGGATCGACTGCTCGCCCTGCTCGGGGTTCTTGTCCTCCAGCGCCATCAGCGCCGAGCCCCGCACCACCGGGATGTCGTCGCCCGGGAACTGGTAGCTCTTCAACAGCTCGCGCACTTCCAGCTCGACCAGGTCCAGCAGCTCCGGGTCGTCCACCATGTCGACCTTGTTCATGTACACCACCAGCGCCGGCACCCCGACCTGGCGGGCCAGCAGGATGTGCTCACGGGTCTGCGGCATCGGGCCGTCGGCCGCCGACACAACCAGGATCGCCCCGTCCATCTGCGCCGCACCCGTGATCATGTTCTTCACGTAGTCGGCGTGGCCCGGGCAATCGACGTGCGCGTAGTGCCGGTTCGTCGTCTCGTACTCGACATGCGCCGTCGAGATCGTGATCCCGCGCTCGCGCTCCTCCGGCGCCTTGTCGATCTGGTCGTACGCCGTGAACGTCGCTCCACCCGTCTTCGCCAGAACCTTCGTGATCGCCGCCGTCAGCGACGTCTTCCCGTGATCCACGTGCCCGATCGTCCCGATGTTGCAGTGCGGCTTGTTCCGCTCAAACTTCGCCTTCGTCATGGTGTCGCGACCCTCTGATGCATTCCGTCGACATACGCCGTCAAAACTGGCGCCCTCAAAACTGGAGCGGGTGACGGGAATCGAACCCGCATAGCCAGCTTGGAAGGCTGGAGCTCTACCATTGAGCTACACCCGCAACTCCTGAACAGGGCAAACCGCACGCACACGCTCGAAAAGGCCGTTGGTGGAGGGGGAAGGATTCGAACCTTCGTAGACGCGAAGTCGGCAGATTTACAGTCTGCTGCCATTGACCGCTCGGCCACCCCTCCGAACCTGCGGCAAACGCGGCGCGAGATAAGCCTGTACAGCCCGTGAAACGGGCGCGCGTTGCTCGCAAATCCAATGGGTTACGTCAAGGGCAAATCCCCCTATACAGGCGCCATGCGCTCCCGCCCGCATCGTCCCAGCCGCCCGAGCCGCGGTGGCCATCAGTCGGTGTGGCTTTATGGCCGGCACGCCGTGCTCGCCGCCGTGGCCAATCCGGAGCGCCGGATCGAGCGTCTGCTCGCCACCAAGGACTTCGCCGAGCGCCATGCCGCCGAACTGGGCAACAGGGTCGAGGTTTTTGCCCGCGACGACCTTTCCCAGCGCCTGCCTGCCGGCGCGGTGCATCAGGGAATCGCCGCCCTCGTGGCGCCGCTGGAGGAGCCGCAACTCGAGGATTTGCTGGCCCGCTGCGGGGAAAATGCGCTGGTCCTGGCGCTCGATCAGGTTACCGACCCCCACAACGTCGGCGCCATCCTGCGCAGCGCCGCTGCCTTCGGCGTAGCGGGCCTGGTCGTCACCGAACGGCATGCGCCCGCGGATACGGGGGTGCTCGCCAAGGCCGCCTCCGGCGCCCTCGAGATCGTGCCGCTGGTGCGCGCCGTCAATCTCGCGCGGACACTGGAGCAGCTGAAGGAAGCGGGCTTCTGGCTCTACGGTCTCGACGAGAGAGGGGACGTCGCGATCAACAACCTCGACCTCACCGGACGTGCCTGCATCGTGCTGGGCGCGGAGGGCGAAGGCCTGCGTCGGCTGACCGCGGAGAAATGCGACCGGCTCGTGACAATACCGACCGATGCCAGGCTCGCCGCCCTCAATGTCTCGAACGCCGCGGCTGTCGCTGCCTACGAGTGGGCCCGACGCCGACTCTAGCCGCGCGCGCCCGCGGATTGAGCATTGGCGGCGACGGGCACACCGAGCGCCGCAACGAAGACGGCCACAACGGGAGCTTTCATCTCGACCTCCAAAAACTGCAGCACCATATGGAGGGAGTTCGCTTGCGGAAGCTTACGAACTAGGGAGTTGGTCAGGAGTCCGTGATGCCCGGCGCGTCAAGTCCTCGTAGAGCTTGACGTAGTCGCGCGCCATTCGATTGGCCGTGAACCGCCGTTCGAAGCGGGCCCGCACAGCGCGACGATCAAGCTCGCCCAGCCGTGCGAGGGCACGCACGGCTTCGTCCTCGCTATCGACTACGAAGCCGGTCACGCCGTCGTCGACGACCTCCGGCACCGAGCCCTGGCGAAAGGCGATGACGGGCGTGCCGCACGCCATTGCTTCGATCATCACCAGACCGAAGGGCTCGGGCCAGTCGATGGGAAACAACAGGGCCGCGGCCTCCGACAGGAATTTCTCCTTGGTCTGGTCATTCACTTCGCCGGTCAGCTGAACCTCCTGGCCGTCGATCAAGGGCTCGAGCTTCTCCTTGAAGTAAGTGCGATCACCGGATGGTACCTTGGCTGATATGCGCAGTGGCATATGCGCGGCCCGCGCGATCCGCATCGCCGCTTCAGGCCCCTTCTCCTTGGTGAGCCGTCCGAGGAAGGCGAGATACGATCCACGCTCATAGGACGGGTGCAGCGAATCGACCGGCAGGCCATGATGGACGGTGCCCAACCAACGGGCGTCCGGCAGCGGCAGGCGCTGGTTGTCCGATATCGACACGAACGGCGCGTCCGGAAAGCGGCGCACGACATCCGGCAGGCCATAGATGTCCAGACGGCCATGCATCGTCGTGAGAAAAGGCACGCCGAGCCGGCTGAGCAGTGGCAAGTGCAGCCAATCGATATGGCAGTGGATGACGTCGAACTCCTTGGCGCGGTCCGCCATGGTTTCGAGCAACACCGCCTGCACGGCAACCGCATCGGTGCGCGGCCGGCCAAGGCGAAAGGCATAGGGCCAGACCGGCACCAGCGTGGCCCGCGTCTGGGAATCACCGCTCGCGAAGAGGGTCACGTCGTGGCCAAGCTCGACCAGCTCATCGACCAGCCAGGCCACCACGCGCTCGGTGCCGCCATAGAGCTTGGGCGGCACGCGCTCGGCCAAGGGCGCTATCTGAGCGATGCGCATCGTGATGCGCTCAGGACCGTCTGTAGCCGGCCAGCAGATCGAGCCAGTCCTCGAGAAGCCGGCTCATCAGGAATTTCTGGCGCACTGTCTCGCGGGCGCGGGCGCCCATTTGCCGGCGCAGGTTGGGCGCGCACAGCAACTGCACGATGCGATCCGCCGCTTGATCGATCGTGTCGACAAGGAAGCCGTTGTCGCCGTCCCGGATCTGATGGCGGATGCCGCCGACATTGCCGCCGATGACGGCGGCGCCCTTCCACATCGCCTCGGTGACGGTGAGCCCGACGCCTTCGCGGGTCGACTTCTGCAGCACGACAGCGGCACGTCGCTGCAGCGCATTCACCAGCACAGGGTCGTCGGCGGTCACCACGACGACGCGCTCGTCGATCGAGCTCTTGATGGTTTCCAGCATGACATCGCCTTCGGGGTCGTCGGTGGCGCTGTTACCCACGAGGACCAGCGTGCAATCGACCGACTGGCGCACCCGGCGGAAGGCTTCGATCACCCCCATCGGGTCCTTCCATCGGTCAAAGCGGGAGATCTGGGTCACCAACGGGCGATCCGTCGGGATCCGGTACTGGGAGAGGCAATCGTCGATCTCGCTCTCGGCCATCTCGCCGTTCTTGGCGGAGAACGGATTGATCGCCGGCGTCACGAACCGCTGCACGATGTCGAGGTCCTGGGCATAGTCGGGCAAGGAGAAGATCGCCGCGTCGTAGCGATCGACGAACCCGCGCAGATAGTTCCAGGCCGCGGCATCCGGCGCAGAGAGATCGATATGGCACTGCCACAGCCACGGCATCGAGCGTTCCGGGAAGTGACCGATCATCGGCAGGGGCTGCGGATCGTGGATGGCGATGGCGTCGCAATCGGTGAGGTGAAAGCGCGTGGCGTTCTCGAGGATGACCTGCTCGTAGATCGCCTTCTCCTCCTCGGAGAAGGCGAGACGGTCGCCTTGCAGCGCGTTGTACATCTTCTTGGTGCAGGCGAAAAAGGCGGGAGTACCCTGGATCTGGCGCCAACCGGCTTCGATGCCGATGGCATTCATCATAAGGTGAGCGGGGTAAGGATCTCGCTGACGCCGCCGCCATAGAATGTCGAGTTGACGTGAACGACATGGGTTCCGCGCAACCGGCCGGCCTTCTTGAATATCCGATCAGTGGCAGCCGTTCCGATCAACGACTCGTATTGTTCAAGCGGATGCAGGCCGAGGGTGGCTTTGTCGAGGACCGCAGGTTCCACGGACATCGGGCTCTTTCCCCTTCTCGACGGTGTGCGTCGAAGCGATGACGTGCATAAAGGGTGTGGGTAGCCGAAGGTTGCGGCCTATCTGCAAGCGACCGCTTGGCCAACGGCCGCGAAAACCTTAAAAGGTCCGGCAATGCCGGGTTAGCACAGCGGTAGTGCAGCGGTTTTGTAAACCGAAGGTCGGGGGTTCAAATCCCTCACCCGGCACCATCTTGCTACGCTGACGCGCTTCGCAGCGCCGGTCCTGAGCCGTCTTTTGGGCATGACACACACAGTCCTTGTTACCGGCGGGGCCGGCTATATCGGCAGCCACGTCTGCAAAGCGTTGGCTCAGGTTGGCCACAGGCCCATCTGTTTCGACTCGTTGGAAAAAGGTCATGACTGGGCGGTGCAATGGGGACCGCTGGAGCGTGGTGATATCGGTCACAAGGAGCGCCTCCACGAGGTTTTCACGCAGCATCGGCCGCGCGCCGTCATCCATCTCGCGGGCTATATCGAAGTGGGAGAATCGGTGCGCCAGCCCGAGCGCTATCTCCACAACAATGTCACCAAGACCGAGGCATTGATCGAGCTCGCCATCCGCCATGGCATCGAGGCGTTCGTCTTCTCGAGCTCCTGCGCCGTCTACGGGCTGCCGCAGACCGAACTCTTAGCCGAGACCCATCCCATCGCGCCGATCAGCCCTTACGCAGAGTCCAAGGCGCGGGTCGAACGCGCCCTCGATGCGGCGGCGGCGCATGGGCTGCGCTCGGCGTCGCTGCGGTATTTCAATGCCGCCGGCGCCGATGCAAGCGGCACGATCGGCGAAGCGCATGATCCGGAAACCCATCTGATGCCACTCGCAGTCGACGCCGCGCTCGGCCTTGGGCCACCCCTGACTTTGCTGGGCACGGACTATCCTACCCCCGATGGGTCCTGCGTCCGCGACTTCGTGCATGTGGCCGACCTTGCCGACGCCCATTTACGGGCGATCGACTGGCTCGCGCGCCAGGACGGACACCACGCCTTCAATCTCGGCAGCGGCACGGGCTACAGCGTACTCGAAGTCCTCAGCGAGTCCGCTCGGCTTGCCGGACGGCCGGTGCCGCATTCGGTCGGCCCGCGGCGCCCAGGCGACTCGCCGAAGCTCGTCGGTGACATCACCAAGGCCAAACGCGAGTTCGGCTGGGCCCCGACGCGCGACTTCGGCGTCCAGATCGAGGACACGCTGCGCTGGCGACGGAAGATGCCGCGTTAGGCGAGGCGCAGCGGCAGATTGCGCAAGCGCTTGCCGGTCACGGAGAAGATGGCGTTGGCGACGGCTGGCGCGATCGGCGGCGTGCCGGGCTCGCCGACACCGCCCACGACGGACGAACCCGTGTCGACAAGATGGACTGCCATCACCGGCGCGTCGGCGAGCCGAACGGCGTCGTAGTCGGGGAAGTTCGACTGCTCGACGGCGCCGCGCGCCAGCGTGATCTCGCCGTAGAGCGCCGCCGACAGGCCGTAGATGATCCCACTTTCCATCTGCATGCGGACGATCGCGGGGTTGACCACCGGACCGCAATCGATGGCGCAGGTAACGCGCTTGACCTGCAGCGTCTTGCCGTCCGGCACGGAGACTTCGGCGACCTGGGCGACGATCGATCCGAACGAAGCGCGCAGTGCGATGCCGCGACCCGACCCTGGCGGCAACGCCGTGCCCCAGCCCGCTTCCTTGGCCGCGGTCTCCAGCACCTTGAGATGGCGCGGCTGCTTCGCCAACAGCTCGCGACGAAACTCGAACGGGTCTTTCTTCAGCGCGGCCGCCAGCTCGTCGACGAAACTCTCGTCGAAGAAGGCAGTGTGTGAATGGCCAACCGAGCGCCAGAAGCCCACCGGCACGGCGATATCCGGCACGATCGCCTCGAGCTTGTAGGACGGGAAGGCGTAGGGCGGATTCTCGACAGCATTGCCCTCGGGCTTGCCTTGCGAGGGCAGGTCGACAACGCGCACCGGGAACTGGTCGGCGGGCGATTGCGCCACCTGACGCTTGGCCACGCTCACGAGCTTGGGGCCGCCGCCCGCGACGTCGAGCTCGGCACGCCAGCGCGCAAGCGCCATCGGGCGGTAGTAGTCGTGCTGGATATCCTGCTCACGCGACCAAAGCACCTGCACCGGACGGTCGGGCACGGCAAGCGCGCAGGTCACGGCCTGGCGCACCAAGTCGACCTCGGCACGCCGGCCGAACCCGCCGCCCAGGAAGGTCGTGTGAACCGACACCGCGGCCTGTGGCACTTCAGCAACCTTGGCAGCGATCAGCCGCATCAATGTCGGCGACTGGTTGGGCATCCAGACCTCGACGTTGGCCTTGTCGCCCTGCCGCGTCACCTTCGCCGTGCAATTCATCGGCTCCATGGGGGTGTGCGCGAGGTAGGGCGCACGATAAGTCGCTTCGACGGCGCGGACCGTGGCCGGCTTCTTTTCTTCGCCCAGCATGCGTATCAATGCGGGTTTGCCGCCCTGCATCAGGCCTTCGAAGCGCCGCCACAGTGTGGCGCTGTCGAGGTCGGGCTCCGGCCCCGGTTGCCACTGCACGTCGATCTCTTCGCTCAAGAGCTTGTTGGCCCGCCACCAGCTCTTGCCAATGGCGGCGATCCCACCCGGCACGACGATGACGGTCTCCACGCCCTTGGGCAGGCCGTTCTTGAGCTTGAAGCCGAGGGCCGAGCCACCGAAGGTCGGCGCATTCAACACCGCGGCGTAGAGCAGGCCGGGCTGGCGCACGTCGATGCCGAAGGTCGCGGCGCCCGTCACCTTGGCGGGAATGTCGAGACGTGCGAGCGGCTTGCCGATGAGCTTGAATTCAGGCGGCTTCTTGAGCGCCGGCGGCGGCATGGCGGAGAGATCGCCCACCTGATCGACCAACTCGCCGAACGTGGCAACGCGCGGGCCGCCCTTGCGGCGCACTTCGCCATCGACGATGACCAGCTCGGCGACAGGCACCGAAGCCTTGCGGCTCGCCGCGCGCAGCAGCAGATCGCGCGCCACGGCGCCGGCCACGCGCATGGGATGCCAGGCGTCGCGCACCGTGGTCGAGCCGCCGGTCGCCGAGACTCCCAGCACGCCGCCCGCCTTGCCGGCTATCCAGTGTGCGATGTCGACGACAGTACCCACTTCTTCGGGCGAGAACGGCAGCGTGTCGATCAGGATGTCGACATTGCGATAGACGCCGTGTTCCGGCGGATCCTCGACGCGCATCTGGTCCCAGCGCGCGTCCATCTCCTCGGCCACGAGGGCCGCGAGCGCGGTCTGCACGCCCTGCCCCATCTCGGCGCGCGACACTGCAACGATCACCTTGTCGTCGCGCGTGATCTTGACCCAGCCGCTGAGGCCCGCCTCGCCAGGGCCGACGTTGAACATCGTACGACTGCCCAGGCGGTCGCGCTCGCGCGCGAACCAGAAGCCGACGCCGAGCAATCCGCCACCGGCGATGCCGCCGATGATCGCGAGGCGCCGGGTCCATTTCCTCATGGCGCGCCAGCCAGGAAGGCCGCAGCGCGATGCACGGCGCGGCGGATGGCACTGTAGGTGCCGCAACGGCAGATGTTGGACAGCACGTCGTCGATGTCGCGGTCGGTCGGCTTGGGATTGGCGGCGAGCAACGCCGCCGTCGCCATGATGAAGCCTGGCTGGCAGTAGCCGCACTGAGGCACCTGCTGCTCGATCCACGCTTTCTGCACGGCATGGAGAGTGCCCTGCCCAAGCCCTTCGATGGTGATCACTGCCTTGCCGGCGACATCGGATGCGGCCATCGAGCACGCCCGCACCGCCACGCCGTCGACATGGACGGTGCAGGCGCCACAGACGGCGATGCCACAGCCAAACTTCGGTCCGACGATGTTGAGGTCCTCGCGCAGGACCCACAGCAGCGGCTTGTCCGCCTCGACATCGACCTCAGTCGGCCGGCCGTTGACGGTGAAGGAGATCATCGCCGGATCAGCGTATCACCCAGGACGAGCACGTCCATCTTGGTCCGCAGGAAACAGTCGATCGCTTCCTCCGGCCGGCAAACGACCGGCTCGTTCTCGTTGAACGATGTATTGAGCACGATCGGCACGCCGGTGATGTCGCCGAACGCCTGGATCAGGCGCGCATAGCGCGGGTTACCCGCCCAGGTCACGGTCTGCAGGCGGCCCGAGCCGTCGACATGCGTGACGGCCGGGATCTCCTTGCGCTTGGCCTCGCGGATCCGGAAGACCTGCATCATGAACGGCACGTCGGCATCGGTCTCGAACCATTCGGCGACCTTGTCACGCAGGATCGACGGGGCGAACGGCCGGAACGATTCGCGCCGCTTGATCTTGAGGTTGAGGATATCCTTCATGTCGGCGCGCCGCGGATCGCCGAGGATCGAGCGGTTGCCCAGCGCGCGCGGCCCCCATTCGAGCCGGCCCTGGAACCAGCCGATCACCTTGCCCAGCGAGATCTCCTCGGCGGTGCGCTTGCAGAGCGTCGCTTCGTCGGCGATGCGCTCGATGGTGCAGCCCGCCGCATCGAAGTCGGCGCGTCGCGCCGCGATCGCCTTGGCGATCTGGTCGGGCGTGGCCTGCGGCCCCCAATAGGCGTGATCCATCACGAAATGGCGCCGCGCCTCCGCACCACCCAGCTTGTGCCAGGTTGCAAAGGCCGCGCCGATCGCACCGCCGGCGTCGCCGCCAGCCGACTGCACGTAGAGTTTCTTGAACGGCGAGCGCTCCAGCACCTTGCCGTTGGCCACCGAGTTGTAGGCGCAGCCGCCGGCCAGCACGAGCGCATCGCTGGCGTAGCGGCGGTGCATGGCGCCCAGCAGATTGAAGAAGGCGTTTTCGTAGGTGACCTGGACCGAGCGGGCGATATCGCGATGGCGGTCCTCCAGCGGCGCCGCCGGATCGCGCGGCGGGCCCAAGAGCTCGGTGAGCGCATCGCTCCACAGCCTGCCGCCGGACGGGATGCCGTTCTTCACCTGGTAGTTGGCGCCCTCACCCGAGGCATGGCGGAAGAAGCGCAGGTCGAGCTCGAAGGTGCCGTCGTCCTTGGTGCGGACGATCTGCTTCATGAGGTCGACGAAGCGCGGCTCGCCGTAGGGAGCGAGACCCATCACCTTGTATTCGTCGCCGTAGTACGGGAAGCCGATGAACTGGGTCATCGCCTCGTAGAAGACGCCCAGCGAATGCGGGAAGTAGACGCGACCGTCCACCCTGAGGTTGCCGCCCTCGCCCATGCCCCAGGCGGCGGACGAGAAATCACCGAAGCCGTCGACCGACACGGCCACCGCCTTGTCGTAGGGCGACACCAGGAATGCCGACGCCAGATGACAGAGATGATGCTCGACGGCGTGCACGGCGCCGCGAAATTCCTGGTCGGGCAGGCTCTTGCCGAGATTGCCGGCAATGTCCGTGCGCTCGCCGCGCTGGCGCAGCCGCTGCAGCACGTAGGCCGGGCTGACACCGGAGGTGAGCACATAGCCGAGCTTGCGCCAGCGATTGGCGCGATTGTCGCTGTTGAAGGCGACATGCTCGACATCGGCCAGCGAGATGCCGGCCTCGGCCAGGCAGTAGCGGATGGATTCGCTCGGGAAACCACCCCAGTGCTTGATGCGCCGGAAGCGTTCCTCCTCGACGGCGGCGACCAGCGTGCCGTCCTTCACCAGGCAGGCCGCGGCATCGGCGTGATAGGCGTTGAGGCCGAGGATGTAGGTCATCGGCCAAGGTCGCGGCGGAGCAGGTGCATCGACAGGATCAGATCGGCGGTCACGCGTTGCGCTGTATAAAGAAGACCCGCCGCGCCGTCGAATATCAGGCCCTTCACGAACAGGCAGTGCACGGCGACCGCAAGCGGTCCGAGGAAACGCGTGCGGCGAAGACGGTCCGGCCAGCCGAGCTCCGACCAGGATCGGGTGGTGAGCTTCTCCGCTTCCTGCGCCTGATAGCGCGACTGGGACTGCAGCCAACGTTCCAGGCTCTTGCGATCGTCGTGCAGCAGACGGTTGGCGAGCTTTGTGATCGGACCGTCGATACGCAGCTTCTCCGTGTGACCGTCCTGCTCGAAGCGGGCGCGGCCGCGACGGAACAGAAGGGGCAGCGCGGGATAGAGGGACGCGCGCAACGGGCGGCCATCGATGCAATAGGTGAAGGCGATCTCGTAGGCCGCCGTCGCAGGATCGGGCTTGAGACCGGCCATCTCCTCACGCAGGGCCGGCTCGACCATGTAGTCGGCGTCGAGACGCAGCACCCAGTCGCTCGTGATGCCGGACTCCTCGACCGCAAAACGCCACTGCTGGGCATGGCTGTCGAACGGCCGCTGGACCGCCCGCACGTTCGGAAAACGGCTGGCGATGGCCAGCGTCTCGTCCGTCGAATGGCTGTCGACGATCACAACCTCGCGCGCCCAGCTGAGCCGCTCCAGGGACCGGCCGATGTTGGCGGCTTCGTTGTAGGTCAGGATGACGGGGGTGATATCGGCCAGCACGATGCCTAGACGGCCAAGGAGGGCCTATGTCGCTGGTATAGGAGAGTTTTTTCGCTCCGACCACCGATTTTCCCCAGCCTGATCGACAGCCGCGGTGCGCGCGGCCCTATAATTGCCGCGTCATTGGGCGACTTGACGGGAAAGCACGGGACGCGCAAACGAGCAGCCCGGCGCACTTGGCGACTCCCCGGCCGACATGGCGCCCAACTCGCAAGTCTTTGAAAAACCGGATAAAAGCCCTCTCTTCGCGTGAAAGGCTGGTCAATGTCCAAGAATGATCTCGTGGTCGTCACCGGTGCCGGTGGCTTCATCGGCGGCCATCTGGTCCGCGTCCTGCAGCAGCGCGGCCATACCAAGCTCCGCGCCGTCGACGTGAAGCCGCTCAACGAGTGGTATCAAAAGACCCCGGGCGTCGAGAACCAGGTCGGCGATCTCGCCCTGCTCGAGCCCTGTCGTGCCGCCGCCAAGGGCGCCCACACGATCTACAACCTCGCTGCCGACATGGGCGGCATGGGCTTCATCGAAACCCACAAGGCCGAGTGCATGCTGTCGGTGCTGGTCAGCACCCACATGCTGGTGGCCGCCAAGGAAGCCGGCACCCAGCGCTTCTTCTATTCGTCGTCGGCCTGCGTCTACAACGGCGAGAAGCAGACCCGCACCGATGTCACCGCGCTCAAGGAAGAGGACGCCTACCCCGCCATGCCGGAAGACGGCTACGGCTGGGAGAAGCTGTTCAGCGAGCGGATGGCCCGCCACTACCGCGAGGACTACGGCCTGGCGACGCGGGTGGCGCGCTACCACAACGTCTACGGCCCGGAAGGCACCTACGACGGCGGCCGCGAGAAGGCGCCGGCCGCGATCTGCCGCAAGGTCATCGCCGCCAAGCTCTCGGGCAAGCATGAGATCGAGATCTGGGGCGACGGCGAGCAGACCCGCTCGTTCATGTACATCGACGACTGCACCGACGGCACGATCCGACTGCTGAACAGCGACATCGTCGAGCCGCTGAACATCGGCAGCGACGAACTGGTCAGCATCAACCGCCTGGTCGACATCGTCGAGAAGATCGCCGGCGTGAAGCTGAAGCGCTCCTACAAGCTCGACGCGCCCAAGGGCGTGCGCGGCCGCAACAGCGACAACACGCTGATCAAGAAGCTGATGAACTGGGCCCCCTCCATCCGTCTCGAGGACGGCATGGAGAAGACCTACAAGTGGATCTACGACGAGATGACCTCGGGCAAGGCCTCGGTCGTCAACGCCCTGCCGCGCGCGGTCGCGGCGCAGTAAGTCGTCTCTGGGAGCGCGGGCCTCCGGCCCGCTCTCCCGTCAACGCCCGACGCGGCTGACTTCCTTGTTGCTGCGCAGCAGTCCGTCAAAATATTCGATCGTCTTCTTCAGGCCCTGCTCCAGCGCGACCTTGGGCTCCCACTTGAGCTTGTCACGGGCCAGAGTGATGTCCGGGCAGCGCTGCAGCGGATCGTCGACCGGCAGCGGCGCCGCCTTGACCAGCTTCGACTTGCCGCCAACGAGCTTCAGCACCGTCTCCGCCAGCTGGCGAATCGGCATCTCCGCCGGGTTGCCGAGATTGACCGGTCCGGTGAATTCGTCGGGCGTGTTGTTCATCAGCCGCAGCCAACCCTCGATCAGGTCGTCGACGTAGCAGAAGGCGCGGGTCTGCATGCCATCGCCGTAGATCGTGATGTCCTCGCCCCTGAGCGCCTGGACGATGAAGTTCGACACTACGCGGCCGTCGTTGGGATGCATGCGAGGGCCGTAGGTGTTAAAGATGCGCGCCACCTTGATGCGCAGCTTGTGCTGGCGCCAATAGTCGAAGAACAGCGTCTCGGCGCAGCGCTTGCCCTCGTCGTAGCAGGCGCGCGGCCCCAGTGGATTGACATTGCCGCGATAGCTCTCGACCTGCGGGTGCACGGTGGGATCGCCGTAGACCTCGCTGGTCGACGCCTGGAAAATCTTGGCGCGAGTGCGCTTTGCCAGCCCCAGCATGTTGATGGCGCCATGCACGCTGGTCTTGGTCGTCTGCACCGGGTCGTGCTGGTAGTGGATCGGCGAGGCGGGACAGGCGAGGTTGTAGATCTCGTCGACCTCGACATAGAGCGGGAAGGTCACGTCGTGACGCATCAGCTCGAAGCGCGGATTGTCGAGGCAGGCCGCGAGGTTCTGCTTGCTGCCGGTGAAGTAGTTGTCGACGCAGAGCACGTCGTTGCCGCCCGCCAGCAGCCGCTCGCAGAGATGCGAGCCCAGGAAGCCGGCGCCACCCGTCACCAATATCCGCTTGCTCATGGTTCCCCTGGTATCCCCGCTCAATCCCTCGCTGACAGTAGGCGATCAAACGCTTGAAATCACTCCGAAAGCGCTGAAGATGCCGCGCAATCGAGGAAGCGTCCAATGAGCATCGAGATCACGGGCCTGGCGGACATCGTGCGGCGGCACGCGGCCGACCAACCTGACACCCCCGCCCTGGTCCATGCCGGCCGCACGACGAGCTACGCCGCGCTCGACCGAGCCGCCAGCCGTGTCGCCAACGGCATGATCGCCGAGGGTATCGCGCCGCAGGCGCGTGTCGCCCATCTCGACAAAAGCAGCGACATCTTCTTCGAGCTGATGTTCGGTGTCGCCAAGGCCAACGCCGTGATGGTCTCGGTCAACTGGCGCCTGGCGCCGCCCGAAGTGCTGCACATCATCAACGACGCCAAGGCCGAGATCCTGTTCGTGGGCGAGGAGTTCTTCCCCGTCATCGACAAGATCCGCGATCAGCTGACGACGGTGCGCAAGATCATCGCTTTCGGCGCAACACATCCGGCCTGGGAATCGTTCGACAGCTGGCGCGACCGGCAGGTCGACCGCGACCCCAACCTGCCCACCAAGCCCACCGACACCGCCGTTCAGTTCTATACCAGCGGCACCACCGGCCTGCCGAAGGGAGCCGAGCTCACCAACGCCAACTTCGCCTGGATGCTGCCGCTCTGGACAAAGACGTGGCTCATGGCTCCGCGCGTGCCCAACCTCGTCTGCCTGCCGATGTTCCACATCGGCGGAGCGGGATGGGGCATCGCCGGGTTGTTCGGCGGCGCCACCAATCATGTCATGCGCGAATTCGTGCCGCTCGAGATCCTGCAGACCATCGAGCGCGAGAAGCTGCAGGTTATGCTGCTGGTGCCGGCGATGATCCTGTTCCTGGTGCAGGCGCCGCAGATCCGCGAGACCGACCTCTCGAGCCTGCGCCTGATCGTCTATGGCGCCGCGCCGATCCCGGCCGAGCTCCTGAAGCAGGCCATGGGGATCTTCCCCTGCGGCTTCCAGCAGGTTTACGGCCTCACCGAGACGACCGGCGCCATCACCCTGCTGCCGCCCGAGGATCACGATCCCGCCGACGTGAAGAAGCTGCTGTCCTGCGGATTTGCCCAGGAGGGCGTGGAGCTGCGCATCGTCGGCGATGGCGGCGAGGACCTCGCGACCGGCCAGGTCGGCGAGATCGCCGTGCGCTCGCGGCAGGTCATGGGCGGCTACTGGAACCTGCCCGACGCGACCAGGCGCGCCATCCAGGGCGACTGGTTCTTCACCGGGGACGCCGGCTACCTCGACGACAAGGGCTACCTCTACATCTACGACCGCGTGAAGGACATGATCGTATCCGGTGGCGAGAACATCTATCCCGCTGAGGTCGAAAGCGCCCTGTTCGGTCATCCGGCCGTGGCCGACGTCGCCGTGATCGGCGTGCCCGACGAACGCTGGGGTGAGGCGGTCAAAGCAATCGTCGTCAAGAAGCCGGGCGTCGACATCAGCGGCGGCGAGCTGATCACCTGGGCGCGCGAGCGCATCGCCGGCTACAAGCTGCCGAAGTCGGTCGACTTCATCGAGGCGCTGCCGCGCAACCCGACTGGCAAGATCCTGAAGCGCGAGTTGCGCAAGCCCTACTGGGGCGACAAGGAGCGCCAGGTTAACTGACGCGCGAAAGCCGGCGACTCGCTTGCGCGAGTCGCCGGTTCGTCGCTAGCCGCACCTCAGCGGCGATAGCCCCGAGAGCTCGAGCTCGTCGGGTTTGACGTCGGTGTATAGGTCGGCCGCGGCGTCTGCGGCGTGATGCTCGCCTGCTGCATCCGGAAGCCGCCATTGTTGCCGCCCCAGGTGCGCTGCGGCTGCTGGGTCGGCTGCTGCTGCGTCGGCGCACTCGCCTGCTGCGGCCGCTGCCAGCCACCGTTATTGCCCCAGCTGTGCGTTGGCTGCTGCGTGGGCTGCTGCGTCGGCTGGTTGCCGGCGGTCGGCGCCGTCGTCTGGCCGCCCTGTTGATGCTGCCAGCCGCCATTGCCCCAGCCGTGCGAGGGCTGCGTGCTACCCGTCTGGGTCCCGCCCGTCTGCGTGCCACCGGTCTGCGTGCCGCCACCGTTCGAGCCGGGCTGATGGTTCCAGCCGTTGCCCCGCGAATTGCCGGTCTGCGAGCCACCAACCTGCGAGCCCGTCGGTGGCGTGTTCGACGCGGTGCGATCGTTGTGGCGGTCCTCGTAGATCCGCCGGCTTTCGTTGTTCTGCATCTGGTCGATGCGGCCGCGCTCGTACGGCGACACGTTGCCGTCAGAACGGGCGCGCGCCTCGTACCGATCGATGCGATCCTGGCCGCGCTCCAGGCGATTGGCCTCGCCGCGGGTCAGCGAGCCGTCGCGGATGCCATTGTCGATGCGCCGCTCGGCCGATGCGTCACGGCGCTCGATGCCCGACGGCCGGTTGCCGTCCCAACCGTTGTGCTGGCCGTTGTTCCAGCCGTAGTGCTGGCCCGGATCGCCGCCGCGGTCGCCCCAGTTGTTGTTGCCGCCCCAATTGCCGCCGTTGTGGTTGCCCCAGCCATCGCGTCCGGCATTGCGATCGCGCCAGCCGTCATAGCGACCGTCGGTGTGGCCCCACTGCTGGCCACGATCCCAGGCCTGCTGGTTGTTGTGACTGTCGCGATAGATCTCCCGGCTCTCGCGATCGGTCATGCGATCGATGCGGGCACGCTCCTCCGGGGTGATCACGCCGTCGGCACGAGCGCGCGCCTGGGCTCGGTCGATGGCCCGCTCGCCCTGTTCGAGGCGATAGGCTTCGCTGCGGGTGATCTGGCCGTCCTGGATGCCGCGCTCGATACGGTTCTGCTGGTAGTCCTGACGCCGGTCGATGTCGTACATCGACTGGGCAGACGCTCCGCCGCCGACGAGCAGAGCGCCCGAAAGCACGGCGTAAGGAATGGAGCGGATTTTGGACATTCGTTTCCTCATCGTGAAGCGACGGCGGATGTACCGTCTTCTGTCGCTACGGCGAGGTCTCTATGCTCATCCCTCGTCACTCATGCGCTGCGGCTGTAAAACGATCACGACCACAACAATGTCACCGACGATGTCCAACCAATGACTGAATTGCCCGACAACCTCACTCCCGTTCGCGCCGCGCATGTCTTCGACGAGGCGCAACTCGCCGACTACATGAAAACCCATGTCGACGGATATCGCGGCCCTGCGCGTGTGCTCCAGTTCGAAGGCGGTCAGAGCAACCCGACATTCCATATCACCGATGCCGGCGGGCGCATGTACGTCCTGCGCAAGAAGCCGCCGGGCAAGCTGCTGCCATCGGCACATCAGGTCGACCGGGAATATCGCGTGATCAAGGCGCTCGCCGACCACACCGACGTGCCTGTCCCCAAGCCCTACGCGCTCTGCCAGGACGATCAGGTGATCGGCACCGCCTTCTACATCATGGAGTTCACGCCCGGACGCGTGCTGGCCGATCCCAGGATGCCGGACATTTCGCCCGCCGACCGCGGCAAGATCTTCGATTCTATGAACGACGTGCTGGCGCGCATCCACAACGTCGACTATCGCGCCGTGGGATTGGGCGACTTCGGCCGTGAGGGACAATACATACAACGGCAGATCGCGCGCTGGTCGAGCCAGTACGACCTTGCCCGCACCGAGCATATCGAGGCGATGGAGCAGCTGAAGAAGTGGCTGCCGGCCAATATTCCGCCGGGCGACGAGACGCGCATCAACCACGGCGACTATCGTCTGGGCAACACGATCGTGCATCCGACAGAGCCGCGCATCGTGGCGGTGCTCGACTGGGAGCTCTCCACGCTCGGCCATCCGCTGGCCGACCTCGGCTATAACTGCATGATGTACCACTTCGGCGAAGGCTTCGGCGCCTCGGGCGGCTATGCCGGCGTCGACCTCAAGGCGTTCGGCGTTCCAACGGAGAAGGAGTATCTCGCCGCCTACGCCCGCCGCACCGGCCGCAAGGAAGTGCCGTCGTGGGATTTCTATGTCGCCTTCTCGCTGTTCCGCCTCGCCGCCATCGTGCAGGGCGTCTACAAGCGCGGCCTCGACGGCAATGCCTCGTCGGAGACCGCCACCAAGTACGGCAACCGCGCCAAGGCGATGGCTGAGATGGCCTGGAAGATGGTGGGGTAGGCTGGGGGCGCTCATGCTCTTCCGGACCGCCGGCATCTTGCCGGCTCATGCTCATGATGCCGGCTGGAAGCCGGCGGTCCGGAAGACGAAGACTACTCGTCGGTGAGCGGCACCATCGAAGCGTCGCCGCCCTTGGGACAATTCTCCGTGTCGACCACGGCATTGGCCGGATTGCGATAACGTTCGATGTTGTAGGGCGCGTCGTCGCTCGGCGGGCGGGCCGGCGGCGTGCGCAGGGTCCAGGCGACCAGCCGCTTGATGACGCTGCCCAACGCCTGGTCGAAAGCATCGACGACCTTGGGGATGGAATCAGCGCGCGCCCGAACACAGCGTTCGAACGAACCGACGCCGATGATCTGGCGGTCCGGCATGCGCACCAGCTTGGCGATGATGCGCACGCGCACGATCGGCGGCTTGCCGTAGAAGTAGAGCGCCTCGAAGTTGCGCAGGTCGGGCTGCAGCACGTAGTTGGCGCGGATGCCGATCGATTCACGGGCGACCGCGACGATCTTGCGCGTGTTCTCGAAGGAATCGACGATGCGCGTCTGCACCATCAACGGCGCCCGGTCGGTCCAGGCCGCCTTGGCGTAATAGTCCGTCGATGTCGGCGTGAGCGCGATGGCGATGCGGCCGGTATTGAGATTGGCCGCCGCCGCCGGCGCCTCGACCGCGAGTTGCCAGTACACCGAGGGCAGATCGGGGTCGAAGGTGCTCTTTGGGGTGACCGTGTAGAGATCCTGTTGCTCGGTGGCCTGGTCGACAGCGCTGATGAACTGGCAACCGGCGAGCAGGGCGGCCGCCCCTGCGAGGGCGGCCAGGCGGAGTATCATTTGGGCGTGTATCCCTGCTTGCCGCTGAACACGAAGCCCGAGGGGTCGCGTTCAAGCCGGGTAGCGATGACGTTCAGGTTGGTGGTGAGCTGGCGCAGCTCGCGAATGGTCATCGACAGCTCGTTGAGCCCGGTCTCGGTGAAACTCTTGACCGGTCCCTTGCTGTCGCCGATGAGCTTGTTGAGCTGGCCCGCGGCATTGTCGATGTTCTTGAGCGCCACGCGTGCCTCGACAAGTGTCTTGCTGAGCTCGCTTGGCTCCTTGCCGGCCAGGGCCTTCCGGGTGGCGGCATCCTGCGGCCCCAGCTCAAGCGCCAGTGTGTTCAGCGACTCGGTCAGCGCATTGACCTTGTCGAAGGTCTTGCGGAACTCGGCGATGGCCACCGGCAGCTCGGCGATCGTCGACTGGATCGCGGCATCCTGCTTGGCCAGCCCCGTCGTGACCGTCGAGAGGTTGCGCAAGGTATCGGAGATGGCGCCGACATTGTCGGGACTGAGAAGCTCGTTCAGCCGGTCGACCGTGACGCCCGCCTTGGTCAGCAGCTCCTGTGCCGAGGTCGACGTTGCCTGCAGGAACGAGGCGCCCTCGCGGATCTCCGGATAGGGCCTGTCGCCCGCCTTCCTCTTGGGCTTGATCTGGTCGACGTCGAGGCGCCCGACGATCTGGATGAACGGGGCCCCGGCGATGAACGGCTTCTCGAACACCGCATAGGAGCGCTCGCGGATGTCGATGTTCCAGTCGACGGCGACCGTGACCTCGATCTTCTCGCTGAGCCGCTCGCGGCCCGTCGAACGCTGGGTGTCGACGCGCGATGTCAGCTGGATGTTGGACACGCGGCCCACGCGCAGGCCGCGATAGAACACCGGCGAATCGACCGTGAGGCCCTGCACGTCGCCCGAGAACAGGATGTCGTAATAAGCGTACGCCGTGCGGTCGCCGGCACGCAGCTTCCAGATCACGAATCCGGCGACGGCCGCAATGAACAGGATCATCGCCGCGCCGATCAGCACATAAGGCGATCTTCTTTCCATCTGACGCTGCTTTACTCCTGCCGCGCCGCCGCCCGCCCGCGCGGCCCGTGGAAGTATTCCCGGACCCAGGGGTGATCGTACGCCAACAATTCGTCCATGGTACCTACCACGACGCGCTTGTCGAGCAGTACGGCGATGCGGTCACAAATGGCATAAAGGCTGTCTAGGTCGTGTGTGACCATCAGGACGGTGAGCCCAAGGTTGCGGCTCAACCCCTTGACGAGCTCGTCGTAGTGGGCGGCGCCGATCGGATCGAGGCCGGCCGTCGGCTCGTCGAGGAACAGGAGCTCAGGATCGAGAGCCAGGGCCCGGGCAAGGCTGGCGCGCTTGCGCATGCCGCCCGAGAGTTCGGACGGTTTCTTGTCGCCGGTGTCGGGCGGCAGGCCGACCATGGCGACCTTGAGCGCCGCGATGTCGCGCATCAGCTGCTCTTCCAGCCCAACATGCTCGCGGATCGGCACGATGATGTTTTCGGTGACACTGAGCGAAGAGAACAGCGCACCGTCCTGGAACTGCACGCCGGTCCTCGCCTGAAGTTCGCGCTCGGCCTTGCCGTGCAGGCCGGCGGTATCGACGCCCAGCACCTCGATGGTGCCCTTGGTGTGCCTGTTGAGGCCGATGATCGTGCGCAACAAGACGGATTTGCCCGTTCCCGATCCCCCGACCAGCCCGACAATCTCGCCCTTGAATACGTCGAAATCGAGATTGTTGTGGATGATGTTGTCGCCGAACTGCGTGCGCACACCGCGCAAACGCAGCACCACCTCGCGACCGTCGCGATGGTCGGCGAGCTGTCCGCCTTCGAGCAGCTTGGGCTGCGGCGATTTCTCCTTGGTCTGCGCTTGCGCCTCGGCCATCACACGCCCGCCAGCAGGAAGATGACGGAGAAGATCGCGTCGAGAACGATCACGCAGAAGATCGACTCGACGACCGACTTGGTGGTGAGCTGGCCGACGCTCTCGGCGCTGCCGCGCACCTGCAGGCCCTCGAAGCAGCCGATGATGGCGATCACGGCTCCGAACACCGGCGCCTTGATCATGCCGGTATAGAAGTGCCAGGGACCGACCGTGTCGCGCAACCGTTCGAAGAATTGAACGAGGGTGAAGTCGAGATAGACCGTGCAGGCGACCGCGCCGCCCAGCAGGCCCGTCATGTCGCCCCAAAAAGCGAGCAAGGGCATGGAGATGATGAGGGCGGAGATGCGCGGCATGACCAGCCATTCGACCGGATTGAGCCCGATCGTGCGCATGGCGTCGACCTCCTGGTTCACCTGCATGGTGCCGATCTGGGCGGTGAAGGCGCTGCCCGAGCGCCCGGCGACGATGATGGCGGTGAGCAGCACGCCCAGCTCGCGAAACATGCCGATGCCGACGGCCTCGACGGTGAAGGTCTCGGCGCCGAACTGCCGCAGCTGCTGGACGCCCTGGTAGGCGATCACCACGCCGATCAGGAAGCACAGCACGCCCACGATCACCAGGGCGCGAATCCAGACCTCGTACATCTGCCGCACCACGGCGCTTATCCGGAAGCGCTTGGGGTGCAGGCAGGCCTCGAGGAAGGTCACCAGGATCTCGCCGAAGAAGGAGCTGAGATTGACGCCCTGCTCGTAGAGATGGACGGTGTTGCGCCCGATTTCCTCCAGCCAATGAGCAAGCCAGCTGGGGGGCCGCTCGGGCCGCGCCTCGCACATGTTGTCTTGCACGACCTTGAACAGGTCGGCATGCGCCTTGTCGCCGGTTTCGATCTGGGAGTCGGGCCCGCCGGCCAGCGTCAGGATTTCCAATGCGCCCGCGGTGTCGAGCCGCTGCACGCCCTTGGCGTCGACGATGCGGTTGGCCTTGCCGGTACCCGCCGCCCGCAGCGCCTTCTCGGCGGTCTTACGGATGTCGCGCAGGCTGAACACCGTCCACGCGCCGGCGACCTCGACGACGGCCTTTCCTGCGCGTTGCGTGTAGCGGATGGTGGGTTGGGCGTCGGCCATCGGCGAGATTAGTTGTAGCACGACTTGACGGTGTCAATCGCCACAGATTGCCTCGGGAGTCCGGCGCTGGCACGATCCGCGCGGGAGGAACCCATGGGCAACTGGCCAAAGCTCGACAAGATGGAGCTCACCGATGGTCCGATCGACAAGAAGAACTACGAGGAGGAGCTCGCCCGGTTGCAGCACCGCCTGCTCGACCTCCAGGTCCATCATGTGCGCACCGGCGGTCGGGTCATCATCTCCATCGACGGCTGGGATGCCGCCGGCAAGGGTGGGCTGATCGAGCGCCTGGTCAGCGGCCTGGAGCCTAAATCGGTCCAGGTCTGGCGCATCGGCGCGCCGACGCCCGAGGAACAGGGGCGGCACTATCTCTGGCGCTTCTGGGACCGCCTGCCGGCGCCCGGCAACTGGGCAATCTTCGACCGCACCTGGTACGGCCGCGTGCTGGTCGAGCGCATCGAGGGCTTTTGCAGCAAGGACGCCTGGAAGCGGGCCTATCGCGAGATCAACGAGTTCGAGCGCCAGCTCACCGACGACGGCGTGCACGTCGTCAAGCTCCTGATGCATGTCAGCGAGAAGGAACAGAAGAAGCGCATGATCGAGCGGCTGGAGGACCCGCATAAGCACTACAAGATCGGGGTGGAAGATTTCCGCAACATCGCCAAGCGCAAGCAATACCTCGAAGCTTATGACGACATGCTCGAACGCACCGACACCGACTACGCGCCATGGCATGTCATCGCCACCGACCACAAGGCGCATGCCAGGCTGAAGGGGCTCCGCATCGTCGCCGAGCATGTCGGCAAGGGAGCCGACGTCGTGCCTCAGCCGCTCGACCCCAAGATCATCGAGGCGGCGGACAAGCTGTGGGGGTGGAAGCCGGACGACAAGAAGAACAACAAACAGCACTGAGCCGCATTTCAGGCTCTTGTGAATGCTTCGGAATCGACCGAACTGTCTGCCATGGCCCGTCGGCGGCAGGCTGCCTAGCTTCCTGCCATGAAGTACAGCGAGCGTAGCACCGTGTTCCCCGGCTGGTGGGTAGTCACCGGCGCCTTCCTCTGCATGTTGACGGGCTATGCCGTCGCCTATTCGTTCGCCGCTTTCTTCGGCGCGCTGGAGAGCGAGTTCGGCGCGCGTCGTGGCGAGACGGCACTGGTCTTCTCCATCTCGGCCTTTCTTTATTTCATGTTGGGTTTTCCGGCGGGCCTCATCGCCGACCGCACCGGCCCGCGTCCGGTGGTGATCGGCGGGCTGCTGCTGATCGCGGTCGGCCTGGTGGCGGCCGCGCAGGCCACGAGCCTGTGGCAGATCTATGCCGGCTATGGGCTGGGCGTCGGCGTCGGCATCGGCCTCAGCTACGTGCCGAGCGTGGCCGCCGTGCAGCGCTGGTTCGTGCGCCGGCGCGGCACGGCGAGCGGCTTCGCCGTTGCGGGCATCGGCGTCGGCACCCTGATCGGCGCACCGCTGGCGCATCAACTGATCGCTCATCTTGGCTGGCGCCAGACCTATCTCGTCCTCGCCGCGCTCACCGTGGTCGGCGCCATCGTCGCCGGCGCCCTGGTGCGCTCGGCACCGGAACGCTACGGCCTGACGCCCGACGGCGATCCGCCCCATCCGTCCGGTGCGAGCGCGATGCCGGCCGGCCTCTCGCTGCGCGAGGCGCTCCGGTCATCGCCGTTCTGGTCGATCTATGTCGGCGCGCTGTTGATGTCGTTCGGCCTGTTCGCGCCGTTCGTTCATCTCGCGCCCTACGCCAAGGATGTCGGACTGGGAGAATCCTTCGGCGTGCTGCTGATCGTGCTGCTGGGCGTGGGCAGCACGGCCGGACGCTTCCTGTTCGCCAGCGTCACCGGCTGGCTCGGGCGCAAGCATTCGTTCGGCCTGATGTATGTCGGCGCGGCGGTCATGCTGGTGATGTGGTCGATGTCGACAAGCGCCGTGGCGCTGATCGTCTTCGCCCTGGTGTTCGGCGCCTTCTACGGTGGCTTCGTCGCCATCGCGCCGTCGCTCGCCGCCGACTATTTCGGCGGCCGTGCGCTCGGCTCCGTCATCGGCGCGCTGTACAGCGGCGTCGCCTTCGGCGCCCTGCTCGGCTCGCCGGTCGCGGGCTACGCCTACGACTTCTTCGGCTCCTACACCGGCGCGATCCTGGCCGGGGCGGCGCTCTGCCTGGTGTCGTTCGTGATCACGCTCCTGATGCCCGAACCGGCGCGCTGGCTGGCGGCGCGGAAACCGTCGCCCTGACGCCCGGCCCGAGCTGCGCCGCGATCCACGGCAACGCCTCGCGCATCGCCTCCTCGAAGCGCCATGGCGGATTGATCACTGCCAAGGCGCAGGCGGCGAGCTTGCCCGGCTCGATGCCATGGAGCGCCATCTCGAGGACCAACGGCTTGAAGCCTGCGAGCTCTCGGGCAAAGACGGCAGCATTGTCGTCCTTGATTGGATACCAGACGGCATAGCAACCGGTCGCGAAGCGCCGGATGGCCTGGCGCAGGGCGCGCAGCAGGCGTTCGTACTCATCCGTCGCCTCGAATGGCGGGTCGATCAGCACCAGGCCACGCCGCTCGACCGGCGGCAGCAGCGCCTTCAGCACCTTGTAGCCGTCGGCCTGCCGCACCTCGACGGCCCGATCGCCGGCGAACTCGCGCTTGAGCGCCAGCGCTTCCTCGGGGTGAAGCTCGCAGGCGACGAAGCGATCGCCCGGCCGCAAGGCTGCGCGCACCAGGCGCGGCGAGCCGGGATAGCGGCGCGGCCCCCCGTCAGACGGCCCGAACTTGCGATCGTAGGCCGCGACGGCCGCAAGATAGCGCGCGACGGCAGCCGGCATGCCGGAACGAGAGGCGGCCGCAAGCCGCACGATGCCCGCGCCCGCCTCACCGGTGCGGCGAGCCTGGCTGCCCGCAAGATCGTAGCCACCGGCGCCGGCATGCGTGTCGAGCACGAACAGCTTCTTGTCCTTGGCCGTCAGCAGCCGCAGCAACTCGCAAAGCGCGGTGTGCTTCAGCAGGTCGGCAAAGTTGCCGGCGTGATAGCCGTGGCGGTAGTTCATGCCACGGCTATAGCATCGGGGGCACGGGTTGTGCTTCAACAGTGGCCAAGAGGGGAACCACGATGGCCAACTACGAGCTGAATTCTTCGCCCGAGACCTGTCACTGGGGCTATTTCGACAGCAAGCTGAAGCCTGCGCTGCGCATCAAGTCGGGCGACATCGCCACCATCCATTGCGTGTCCGGCTCGGCCGAAATCCTGCCGGGCGAGCCGTTCAACGTGCTACCCGAGCATCGCGAGATCCTGGGGACGCTGAAGCCGCATCTCGGCCGCCACATCCTCACCGGCCCGGTCTACGTCGAAGGCGCCGAGCGCGGCGATGCCCTGGCCGTCGAGGTGCTCGACATCAAGTTCCGCACCAACTGGGGCTGGAACGCCCAGCGGCCGCTCGCCGGCACCCTGCCCGAGGACTTCCCCTTCTATCGCCTGACCCACATCCCGATCGACTCCAACCGTGGCGTCTGCACCATGCCGTGGGGCCTCGAGATCGAGCTCAGGCCGTTCTTCGGCATCATGGGCGTGGCGCCGCCGCCGGAATGGGGCCAGTGCAGCTCGATCGAGCCGCGCGCCTTCGGCGGCAACATCGACAACAAGCATTTCCAGGTCGGCACGACCGTCTACCTGCCGGTATTCGCCGAGGGCGGCCTGTTCTCGACCGGCGATGGGCATGGCGTGCAGGGCGACGGCGAGGTCAACCTGACGGCGCTGGAAACATCGCTCAGCGGCACCTTCCGCTTCACCGTGCGCAAGGACATGAAGCTCAACAATCCGCGGGCCGAGACCGCGACGCACTGGATCACCCACGGGTTCGACCAGGATCTCGACGACGCCGCCAAGGAAGCGCTGCGCGACATGATCCGGCTGATCAGCGCCAAGACCGGCCTTTCCGCCGCCGACGCCTACATGCTGTGCAGCCTGCAGGGCGATCTGCACGTCACCCAGACGGTCGACGGCAACAAGGGCATCCACTGCATGATCGCCAAGAAGGTGATCGGCGGCTAGCCATGCCGCACGACCTGGTCGGCGCCTGGAACCTCGAAAGCTGGTCCCTGGAGTACGAGGACGGCCGGCCGAGGGAATTTCCACTGGGGCTCGCGATGCGAGGCCTGCTGCTCTACACGCCGGACGGCCACGTCAGCGCAACCCTGATGGGCATGGGAAAGCCGGCCGCAAGTTTCGCCTATGCCGGGCGGTACGACGTGCGCGGCGACGCGGTGTATCATTCCATCGAGGTCGCGACCGATCCGACGCTGGTCGGCGTAACGACGACCCGCCATATCGCATGGGAGGGCGACATGCTGACCTTGTCGGGACCGGATTTCAGCGCCGGCACCGGACGCACCCAGAAGATCGTGTGGCGCCGACTGCCATGACGCCGGCCCTCCTCGGCGAGAAAGTCGCCGCTCACGACGAAGGCAAGTGGGCCCGCCACGCCATCGAATTGATCCAGAACGACCAGCGCCGCTCGGCCGACACGCATCTGCTGCGCTTCGATGCGCCGGCGCTGGACGGCATCGACATCTATCTCAAGGACGAATCGACCCATCCGACGGGCAGCCTGAAGCATCGGCTGGCCCGCTCTCTGTTCCTCTACGGCATCTGCAACGGCCGCGTTCGCCACGACACGCCCATCGTCGAGGCCTCCTCGGGGTCGACGGCGATCTCCGAGGCCTACTTCGCGCACATGCTGGGATTGCCTTTCCACGCCGTCATTTCGGCCGGCACGTCACAGCAGAAGGTGCACGAGATCGAGCGCCAGCATGGCCAATGCCATCTGGTCGCCGACGGCAAGGGAATCTACGCCGCGGCCGAAGAGCTCGCGCAGCGCCTGGGCGGCGTCTACATGGACCAGTTCACCTACGCCGAGCGCGCGACCGACTGGCGCGGCAACAACAACATCGCCGAATCGATCTTCGAGCAGATGAGCCGCGAGGATCATCCGGTGCCCGCCTGGATCGTCATGAGCGCCGGCACCGGCGGCACGACGGCGACACTCGGCCGCTACATCCGCTACAAACGCCTGGCGACGCGCCTTTGCGTCGCCGATCCCGAGCATTCGGCGTTCTTCGAGGCTTTCTCCACCGGCAACATGGCGGCGACCTGCCCGCGCGGCTCGGGCATCGAGGGCATCGGCCGGCCGCGCGTCGAGCCGTCGTTCGTGCCCAAGATCATCGACCACATGATGCGCGTGCCCGACGAGGTGTCGCTCGCCGCCATGCGCGTGCTGTCGCGCCGGCTCGGCCGCCGAGTCGGCGGCTCGACCGGCACCAACTTCTTCGCGCTCTGCGTGATGGCCTCGCGCATGAAGGCCGAAGGAGCAAAGGGCTCGCTGGTGACGCTGATCTGCGACAGCGGCGAGCGCTACGGCCACACCTACTACAGCGACGACTGGATCGCCGCACAGCGCTTCGACCTGGCGCCGCACGAGCGCCGGCTCGACGCCTTCCTGGACGGAACCGCCTCGCTGCTGGACGTCTCGTAACCCGCTCGTAAGCCCATCCGTGTCACAGTGAGACGATGATGTTGCGAATCCTCTCGGCCGCGCTGTTGGCGCTTGCGATGCTGGTGGCGCCCGCTTGGGCTGCCGACGAACTGGTGACGGCGCGCACTGCCGGCGGCGAGTCCGTCCCCTACGTTCTGACCACCAAGCCGGGCACGCCGGCCTACGCGGTGATCCTGATGCCGGGCGGCAAAGGCATCCTGAACCCGCGCCTGGACGGCGGCCGGCTGGTCTTGGCGGCTGGCGGCAATTTCCTGATCCGCTCGCGCGAGCTGTTCGCCGACGGACGGTTCGTCGCCGCCTCGACCGATGCGACCTCGACGCCCGACCGCATGATGGCGATCGTGCGCGATCTTGAGAAGCGCTATGGCAAGATCGCGATCTATGTCGTCGGCACCAGTCGCAGCACTGAAGCGACGATGGCGCTCGCCCGCCCGCTCGACGGCCAAGTGGCGGGCTTCATCCATACCTCGTCGATGAGCGGCATCTCGAGCTTCGATCCGCGCGGCCTGAAGAGCCGCAACCTGATCGTCCTGCACGTCAGGGATGCCTGCCGGGTGACGAGCCCCTCGTCTGGCGTCGCCTCGCACAACAAATTCGGCACCGAACTGATCCAGATGGACGGCGGCAGATCGACCGGCGACGACTGCGAAGCCTACGCCTATCACGGCTACAACGGCATCGAGCAGCAGACCGTCGATCAGATCAAAGCCTGGATTGCTCAGGCTCCTCTCCCCCGCTAGGGGGCCCTAGCGGGGGAGAGGAACATGAGAGGCGATTTAGCAGGCCGTATCCTCAGCTGCACTTGGCGATCGGCTTGAACTCGACGCGCCGGTCGAGCGCGTCGCTGAGATCGTCCTTGCCGGTTCCCACCATCATCTGGTTCGACGCGGCGCCGACCGTCACCAGCCGGTTGGCAAGCTGCGGGACGTCGGCATCGAGCCGGCTCTTCACGTACTCGGCGCGCTGCAATGACAGCCGCTCGTTGATCTGCGGCGAGCCCGTGCGGCTGGTGTGCCCGGAGATTTCGATGCAATCGTTGGCCTTGGCCGTGTACTGCGCGGTCTGCTGGGCGATCTGCTGCAGCCAGACCGGATACTGCCCGGTCAACGTCTGGTCCTGGTAGAACTGAGTCGACCCCGGCTGGAACAAGAACTTCACCGCCAGGCGATTGCGCTTCAGGCCATAGCCCACCGCCTCGCCAAACGCATTGGCGGCCTGCGGCCCCTGGTTCAACCTCAGATACGACAGATAGATACCGTTGTAGGCCTTGAGCTGATCTCCCGCAGTCCCGCGCTTGGCGCTCGAATAGAGGTCGAGCGCCGTCTGGTACGAGCCGGCGTTGAACGCCTCGTCACCCTGGCTGATGAGCGAGGCCGTGGTGAGCCCGTCGACGAAATCCTTGTTCAGCGCATCGCCGACCTTGGAGGCCTGGCAGGTGCTGATATAGGCCTGCGTCGCGGGATCGGTCGTCCATACCGGGCTCTGGCGGAACACCGTTGTCGGCGTGCCATCGACACCGGCGAGCTGGGCGCGCGCCACGCTCTTGGCGACGACCTTGCCGGTCTTGAGGTCGGCGAGCACGAGGCAGAAGCGATAGGCCTCGCGCTGTCCCGTTGTCTGGTTCTGCCCGTTGACGGGCGTGAACGTGCCGACCAGCACCATGGGCGACGCCTTGAGCGCATCGGGCGAGAACCGCTCGACGGAGAAGCGCGGATACTGCCGCTGCACCAAGTCCGTGACGCGCGCCTGGATGTTCTCGGTTGCGCTCGAGGTGTAGCCCGTGACGCCGTCGACCAGCGGATCGATCACGACACGATAGGAGCCCTGCGGCGCCTGGGTGAAGACGTTGTTCGCCGCATTCGTCACCGCCTGATCGAAAGGCAGAATGGGGGGCAGCGGCGCGGGCGCCGCGGGTGCAGCCGCCTGCTGAGGCGCCGCGGTGCTGGGTTGCTGGTCCACGCAGGCGACGAGGCCGGCGCCAAGGAGAGAGAGGCCGGCAACGACGGCGGTACGACGAGTTGGTCTGGCGAGTCTGGAGAGGTGGTCGGTTGGCTTAGCGGCAATGATCCCGGAGGTAGGCTCGGTCTGCATCAGCGAGGGCTCCCATCAGTTGAGCGGCTTGCAAGATACTCTTACAGCGAGGGTCATTGGCCGACACCGAAGGCGGCGTTTGCTGTGTCCTCGGCGCGCTGTTTGTAACGGAGGTTTGTGGCGTTTGTGCGGGGGGAGTGCGCGGCGCAACGAGCGACGCTTCACTGAAAAGTGAATCCTTCTGCGCTGCGGACAGATAGCCAGTCACGGGTTGATTGCGAGCCTTCTGCCACGACGAGATCATGTCGCGCGTGCGCGGGCCGAACGTTCCGTCGACTCCTTGGGTGTTGAAACCCAATGTTGTCAGGGCTGATTGCACGCGTTGCCGATCTGCAACCGAAAGATTCAGCGCTGCTTCGGAAACTTCTGCCGCCTTCTGCGCCGCAGCCGCATCGGCTTTTTGCTTGGCCTCGGCGTCCGCCTTTTGTTTCGCTTCAGCCTCGGCCTGTTGCTTCGCTGCAACATCTGCCTGCTGTTTTGCTGCAGCTTCGGCATCCGCCTTCTGTTTGGCTTCGGCGTCTGCCTTGGCCTGGGCCTCGGCTGCCGCCACCCGCTGCGCTTCGGCTTGGGCCTTGGCCTTGGCTTCGGCATCTGCCTTGGCTTCGGCATCTGCCTTGGCCTTGGCTTCAGCATCTGCTTTCGCCTTGGCCTCGGCTGCTGCCACACGCCGCGCCTCCGCTTCGGCCTTCGCCTTGGCTTCGGCGTCCGCCTTGGCCTTGGCTTCGGCCTCGGCCTTCTGCTTAGCCTCGGCATCTGCCTTGGCCTTTGCTTCAGCCTCGGTCTTTCGTTTGGCTTCCGCATCCGCCTTGGCCTTGGCTTCAGCTTCAGCCTTCTGCCGCGCTTCCGCCTCGGCCTTTCGCTTGGCTTCAGCGTCAGCCTTGGCCTTTGCTTCGGCTTCCGCCTTCTGCCGCGCTTCCGCTTCAGCCTTCTGCTTGGCCTCGGCATCCGCCTTGGCCTTTGCTTCGGCTTCCGCTTTCTGCCGCGCTTCCGCTTCAGTCCTCAGCCTGGCTTCCGCCTCAGCCTTCTGTCTCGCTTGCTCCGCCGCCTGGCGCTTTGCCTCGGCCTCGTCCTGGCCGGCCATCGGCACTTCGCTCGCCTGAGGCCTGCCGCCGACATCCCCCTGTGGCGAGAGCCAGAAATATCCGCCGACCAGGAGCAGGATCACCGCCAATCCGCCGCCGCCGAGCAGGGCGATCCGCTCGCGCCTGGTCGGCGCACGAGGGACCACGGAGGCCGGAACTTGCCGCACTTCATTAGGGGGCCGAGATGAGGGCGCAGTGACCGGCGGCGGCGGCTGCCGCGGGCGCCGTTCAACGATCGTCGCATCGTTCGGCCGCTCCTCGGCGAAGAGGGTGCGCCAAGCCGCGATCGACTGCGGGCGATCGGCGGCACGCACCGCCAATCCGGCATCGATGCCGCGCAGCAGCCCCGGACGAAAACCGGCCGGCTGCACCGTTCTCAAGGGCACGTAGTTCTCCTTGAGCACCCGCTCCATGGCGGTCGGTGGCGGCTCACCGGTCGTCGCGAAGTAGAGCGTCACGGCGAGGCCGTAGATGTCGGTCCACGGCCCCTGCTCGTCGGAGGTCAGCTGCTCGACCGCGGCGTAGCGCGGGGTGAACACGGCCGTCATGGCCGAAGTGCGATCGGCCATCGAGGCACGCGAGGCGCCGAAGTCGATCAGCGTCGGATCGTCGTGGGAATCGACGATGATGTTGGCTGGCTTGATGTCGCGATGAAGAAAGTGCGAGACGTGAACCTGCTCGAGCCCATCGAGCAGCTTGGCCGTCAGCCGCTCGACGATCGGCGCGGCGAGAGCGCCTTCCCGCTTCACGCGCTGCTCGAGCGTCTCGCCGCGCACCAGCGCCATCACCATGTAGGCGGTCCCGTTCGCTTCCATGAAGTCGTAGACGCGCACCACGGCCGGGGCGCCTTCGAGCGTCACCAGCGTGCGCGCCTCGTCGAGGAAGCGGTCGCGGCCCCACTTGAAGTTCTCGGCGTCCTCGCTTGAGCGCGGGACGACGGTCGTGCCGTCGGTGCGCACCGCGAGCGACGTCGGCAGGTACTCCTTGATGGCGACTTCGCGCCCCAGGAGCGTGTCGCGGGCACGGTAAGTGATGCCGAAGGCGCCGTGCCCCAGGACGGAAACCAACTCGTAGTTGCGCAGCCGCGTCCCAGGGGGCAACGTGCCATGTAGTTCGCCGTGAGGGACGTCCGAGCCGGTATCAGCTCCCATTCGGTACCTTAGCTGACAGCCTTGCAGCACATTTTACGGCGGACCCATCATTCATTTCCAGTTGCCAAGTGCTCTAGGAAGCACCCGAGTGGGGCGGAATGCGGGCAGCCCTCAGGGCGCCGGCTCGACGCTGAGCTCGTTGCCGTTCACCGCTGCCACCCGCACCTTGCTGCCCGCCACCATGTCGGGGCCGGTCACGGTCCAGCTGCCGTCGCCCACCGTGACGCGCCCGCGACCGTTCAGTATCGGCGCGTCGAGCACGATCGTCTTGCCCACCAGGCTGTCGCCGCGGGCGTTGATCGTCGCGTCCTGGGGACGGCCCTGCTGCAGACGTTTCAGGGTCGGTCGCAGGACGACAGCCGAGGCCACCGAGACGATGGCGAACACGAAAAGCTGCAGTTCCAGCGCGAGGTCCGAAACCACCAGCATGAAGGCGCCGGCGGCGACCGCACCCAGCGCAAGAAACAGGAAGACAATGCCGGGCAGCATCATCTCGAACACGAGCAGCACGGCGGCGAGCGCCCACCAATACCAGAAGATGATCTTGAAGCTCATCGCAGCGCCTGCCGGTTCAGCCCGAGCTCGGCACCGAGCCGCGCGGTCGCCCCGCCGCCGCTTCGGCGCCGCGCGCCTGGGCCTCCTTGGCGAGCTCGCCGATGCCCGCGATCGATGCCATGACGCCTGCCGCCTCGACGGGCAGGAAGAACACCTTGGCGTTGTTGCTCGAGCCCATGCGCGACAGGGCCTCGACGTACTTGGTACCGAGGAAGTAGTTGGTTGCCTGCACGCCATTGCCGGCGATTGCTTCGGCGACGACGGCGGTCGCCTTCGCTTCGGCTTCCGCCAGACGCTCGCGGGCCTCGGCGTCGCGGAAGGCGGCCTCGCGGCGGCCCTCGGCGGTCAGGATGGCCGATTGCTTCTCGCCCTGGGCGCGCTGGATGCTCGATTCGCGGATGCCCTCGGCCTCCAGGATGGTGGCGCGCTTCTCGCGCTCGGCCTTCATCTGCCGGCCCATCGCGACCACGATATCCTCGGGCGGCGCGATGTCCTTCAGTTCGATGCGCAGCACCTTGACGCCCCACGGGCCTGTCGCCTGGTCGATCACGGCAAGCAGGGTGTTGTTGATCTCGTTGCGCCTGGACAGCACCTCGTCGAGCGCCATGTTGCCCATGACGCTCCTGATGTTGGTGAGGGCGAGGTTGGTGATGGCGAGGTGGAGGTTCTGCACCTCGTAGGCCGCGCGCGCCGCGTCGATCACCTGGTAGAAGGCGACGGCGTCGACCTGCACCGTGGCATTGTCCTTGGTGATGACCTTCTGCCCCGGGATGTCGAGCACGTTCTCCTGCATGTTCATCTTGCGGCCGACCGTATCGATGAACGGCACGATGAGATGCAGACCGGGCGGCAGGGTGCGGGTGTAGCGGCCGAAGCGCTCGATGGTCCAGTTGCTGCCCTGCGAGACGGTCTTCACGCCGGCGAACACCAGCACTAACGCCACGACCACCAACGCCAGGACGAAGATCAGAGCACCGGACATCACTGCGCCTCCCAGGCTTCGCGATGAAGGTAGCCTAAGCCGGTGTGGGGAACCATCTTTTGCCGGACCGCGGGCCTCCAGGCCCGCTCTTAACCTGTCGTCCTGAGCGTAGCGAAGGACCTCATCGCCGCTCGCAATCGGCATGAGATCCTTCGCTACGCTCAGGATGACAGAGAAGGCCGAAGGCCCGCGCTCCCTTAATCCGCCGCCAGGGCGACTTGGGGGACAGCGATACGCTGGTCGGTCGCCAGCCAGCGGTCGAGGAAGCCGTCGGTCCAGCGATCCAGGGGTGGATCGTAGAGGGCGTGCATGGAGAGATGGACGCCGCGCTGCTGGATGTCGGGTTGTTTCAGCCGCTCCGAATTCAGCGTCCAGATCTCCTTCATCTCGAACGTAACCTCGGGATGAAACTGGAAACCGAAGGCGTTGGGACCGCAGCGGAAGCCCTGCACGGGATAGGTGTCGTTGGTGGCCAGCAGCTCGCAGCAGTCGGGGATGACCATGCCCTCGCGATGCCACTGGTAGACTTTCATCGGCCCGTTGAACCAGGCACGACCAGCCTCGGTAGGCTCGATGTCGACATAGCCGACCTCGACCTCGCCCTCGGGATGGGGGCTGACGCGGCCGCCCGCGACGCGCGTCAGCAGCTGGGCGCCAAGGCAGAGGCCGAGATAGGGCACGCCCGCCTCGATCACTCTCGGGATCCAGTCGAGTTCGCACTTGATGCCGGCCAGCGTGCCGCAATCGTTGGCCGACATCGGGCCGCCGAAGATCACCACGCCGGCATAGTCCGACATGTCCTGGGGCAGGTTGCAGCCGAGGTTGGGGCAGAGGCGGTGGAGCTCGTATCCACGCTTTTTCAGGAGGGTGCCGACCCGCCCGGGCCGGGAATGCTCCTGATGAACCACGATCGCTACTTTCTTGGGCTTTTCAGCCGGTACCGTCATGGATTTGCAAGATACCGTTGGGTTGTGGCACCGACAAGGCGAACCGACGGTGGAGGGACGAAATGGCGCGGCAGCTGGACTTCTACTTCGACTGCTCGAGCCCGTGGACGTACCTCGCCTTCCATGCCGTGCAGCCGCTGGCGGCCGAGCTCGGCGCCGAGATCGCCTGGAAGCCGATCCTGGTCGGTGGCGTGTTCAACGCCGTCAACCAGACGGTCTACGACAGTCGGTCCAGGCCCAATCCGCTGAAGCAGGCTTATATGCTCAAGGATCTCGCCGACTGGGCTCGGCTCTATGGGCTCACCATCGTCTTCCCACCCAAGGTCTTCCCGGTGAACAGCGTCAAATGCATGCGCGGCGCGTTCCATGCGCTCGATGAGGGCAAGCTCGTGCCTTACGCGACCGCAGCCTTCGAAACCTATTGGGGCGCGGATCGCGACATCGCCCGCGAGGAGGTGCTGGCCGACATTGCAACCCGTGCCGGCCTCGACCGGCAACGCTTCTTCGCCGCCATCGAGACCGACGCCTGCAAGCAGAAGCTGCGCGCCAATACCGACGAGCTGATCTCCCGCGGCGGCTTCGGCAGTCCCACGATGTTCGTCGGCAGCTCGATGTTCTTCGGCAACGACCGCCTGCCGCTGGTGAAAGCAGCCTTGTCGGCGGTCTGACGCCGACGGAGGCCGGCCGTGCACTTACCCGCGCCATGCAACGATATCCGCAGGGTTTTGCGGTGCGGCGGGGTGACCCAAGGACCGATCGCAATTACAACCACACGGTAATTGGATTTGAAACCCGCCCCCAACTGTTGTACCCGCATGCGGTTCCGGGGCAGTGCGTTGGGAGTGATGGATGATCAATAAGCTCTTGCAGGCGGCGATCCTGGTGGCAGGAGGATTGGCGCTGGGCGGTTGCCCTCTGGAGCAGGCCAAGACCACGGCGCCTGCATCCAAGCCGCCGGCAGCCGACTACATGGCGCCCGCCGCGGCCGCGCCGCCGGCCTCCAGCATCCGCGGCATCTGCTATAACGACGCCGACCTCAGCATCTACCGAGTCCGCATGCTGCAAATGGAGCTGAACGTCGCCACTCTGCAGTGCCAGAACCCCGCCGGCGGGCGGGCTTTCGAAGCCCAATACGGTCAATTCCTGGGCAAGTTCCAGGCCGAGCTCGCAGCCAACGGCCGCAGCATGCAGCAGCTTGCCGGCCGCAAGCGCTTCAACCTTGATGCCGTGGTGACCGAGTTCGCCAACCGCACCGCCCAGCGCGCGCCGGTCGACAAGGAGTTCTGCGCCCGCAGCAAGCGAGCCTTCGAATGGGCGATGTCTGCACAGGTGACGTCGCTGGCGCAGGTCCCGCCGCCGTATGATATCGGCCCCGAGATGAACACCTATCCCTGCCCGACGCCCTAAGGCGAAGGCACAGGCGAAATAAGAAGGCGGCCCCAGCGGGCCGCCTTCTTCATATCAGCGCTAGGGCGGCATCCGTCCAAACCCAACCACGTCATCCTGAGGAGGCGCGAAGCGCCGTCTCGAAGGATGGCACAGAGGGTGCTCGCGCCCACCCACGCGCGGTTTACCGCGCGCATTCGAGACGCACGCCTGCGGCGTGCTCCTCAGGGTGAGGTGATTGCGTTCAGTTTGAGCGGACAATGCTTTAGGCATCACCCCCGTGACGCAGCAGGCGGCCGGAGTGGGTGTTGGTCGGCCTATCGTTGCGGATCGTGACCTCGCCGTTCACCAGGACATACTTGTAGCCCTGCGCCCGCTGGACGCGCCGCCATTCGCCGCCCGGCAGGTCGTGGGTGATCTCGTCGGGCATCACCCTGAGGCCGTCGAAGTCGTAGACCACGATGTCCGCCGGCGCCCCTTTCTTCAGGACGCCGCGGCCGCGGAACCCCGCGACCTCGGCCGGCAATGCCGACAGACGCCAATGCACGTCCTCCAGGCTCAGCATCTTGTGCTCACGCACCACCTTGCACAGCGTCTCGGTGGGATAGCGTCCCGCGGTCAGGAACTTGGTATGGGCGCCGCCGTCACTGACGCCGAACAGCACGTACGGGTCATCGACCAGCTCCTTCAGGTGCTCGATCTTGCCGTTCGGCGGAGCGGCGAAGAACTCGGTCTTCAGGTCCTCCTCGACCGCCATGTCGAGCATGACGTCGACCGGATGCTTGCCCATCTTCTCGCCGGCATGGGCGAGCGTGTAGTCGAGCCACTTCTTGTTCTTCTCGAGCTTGGGCCCGACGATGGCGATCTGCGGCAGAGGTCCGGTCGCGGTGATCGGCAGGTTGTCGCGCAGGGCCGCGCGGCGCGCCGGATCGGCGAGCTTGGCGAGACGCTCCTCGCGTGAGCCGGTCGTGGCATCGCACCACGCCTGCGAATCGTCGAACAGATTCCAATCCTCGAAGGTGAAGGTGAAGCCCGCGTCGGTCGTCAGCCCCTGCCCGACCACGCGGATGCCGCGCTCGCGGCAGCTCTTCAGCCAATCGAGCACACGGCGATGGATGTGCGGCTTGTGATCGAATGCCTGCACCACGTTCATGATCACCGGCCGTCCGCTCAACGTGGCGACCTCCTCGTAGAAGGCTTGGTCACGCGCATTGTCGCCCGAGACCAGCAGCATCTGGACGAAGCCCGCATTGCGCTCGGCCAGCACGCCGGCGAGCTGGCGGCAGGTCTCGTCATGCATGACGTCGGTCGGCATGGCCGAGCCATCATGGTCGCGCTGCACCGCCGCCGGTCCGGTCGGCAGCATGCGCTGGGCCGACCAGCCGCAGGCGCCGGCATCCATGGCCTCGTGCAACAGGCGCCTGATCTCGGCGTGCTGCTCGGGCGTCGGCAGCTTGCCTGCCTTGGCGGCCTCGAAGCCCATGACCCATATCAGGAGCGGCGAGACCGGCATGTAGGGCAGGATGTTCACCGCCTTGGGCGCGGCATCGACGCTGTCGAGGAACTCGGGGAACGTGACCCAGTTCCACGGCATGCCGGCCTTCATCGAGGCCATCGGGATCGCCTCGACGCGCGTCATGGTGAGCATGGCGCGGTCGCGCTCCGCCGGACGCACCGGCGCGAAGCCGAAGCCGCAATTGCCGATCACCACCGAGGTGATGCCGTGCCAGCTCGAGAGCGTGCAGTAGGGATCCCAGAACAGCTGGGCGTCGTAGTGCGTGTGCAGGTCGACGAAGCCCGGCGCAACGATGAGCCCGCCGGCATCGATCGTCTCGTCGGCATCGTCCTTGCCGATGCGGCCGATCTCGGCGATCCGCCCGTCCTTGATGCCGATGTCGCCGCGGAAGCGCGGCAGCCGGCTGCCGTCGACGATCATGCCACCGCGGATCACGCGATCGAACCGGGCCATGTTTCCTCCGTTTCGCCAAGCGTGAGCGCGCCCCGCGACTCTGTCAACGCGGAGAGCTAAAGTCGCAGGATGAAACAGGATCGCGTACGCACCGACGTTTTGGATATCGCCTTCGAGGAGCATGGCCCGGCGGGTGGACCGCCCGTGATTCTGCTGCACGGCTTTCCGTACGATGTGCGCGCTTACGACGAGGTCGCGCCGCCCCTGGCGGCCGACGGCTGCCGCGTGCTGGTCCCCTACCTGCGCGGCTACGGTCCGACGCGATTTCTGACGGCCTCGACACTGCGTTCGGGACAGCAGGCGGCGCTCGGTCACGATCTCCTGCAGTTCATGGAAAAGCTCGGCATCCAGCGCGCGGCCCTGGCCGGCTACGACTGGGGCGGCCGCGCCGCCTGCATCGTCGCCGCCCTGAAGCCGGAGCGCGTGCGCTGCCTGGTGAGCTGCACCGGATACAACATCCAGAACATCGCCGCGTCGGGCGAGCCGGCTGCCGCCGCGCAGGAGCATCGCTTCTGGTACCAGTACTACTTCCACACCGAGCGCGGCCGCACCGGGCTGTCCAAGAACCGGCGCGACATCTGCCGGCTGCTGTGGAAGCTCTGGTCTCCCGAATGGTCGTTTGACGACGCCACCTTCGAGACGACAGCAGCCTCCTTTGACAATCCGGACTTCGTCGAAGTGGTGATCCAGTCCTACCGCCACCGCTACGGCTATGCCGAGGGCGACCCGGCGTTGAACGGCATCGAGGCCGATCTCGCCCGCCAACCCAAAATCTCCGTGCCGACGATCAATCTGCATGGCGGTCATGACGGTGTCGGTCCCGCACCCGAGACCGACAACCAGGCGAAGAACTTCACCGGCCCCTATGAGCGGCGGCTGCTGCCCCGCATCGGCCACAACGTGCCGCAGGAGGCGCCGGCCGACACGGTCGCCGCCCTGCGCGCCCTGATGAGGGAAACGACGCGATGAACATCGTCCTCGCCGGCGTCACCGGCAACATCGGCAGCCGCATCCTGGACGAGGCGCTGAGCCGCGGCCATCGCGTGACCGGTATCACGCGCGATCCCAGCAAGCTTCCGCAGCGCGACCGCCTGCAGGCAAAGAAGGGCAACACCAGCGATGTCGCCGCCTTCGCCGGGCTCCTGAAGGGCCATGACGCGGCGATCCTGTCGGTGAAGTGGAACGAGAACGACGTCCACCAGGTGCTGGACGCGTTGCGCAAGGCAGGCGTGAAACGAGCTCTGTTCGTGGTCGGCGCCGGCAGCCTGCTGCGCAAGGACGGCCGCACACATTTCGATTACATGGCCGAGCGCGGCATCCAGCCGCCGACATCGAAGCCGGCGGCCCTGGCACTCGTCGAGATGCAGAAGGTCACGGACCTCGACTGGACGGCGATCTCGCCGCCCGCCTCGATCCAGCCTGGCGAGCGCACCGGCAAGTTCCGCCTGGGCCTCGACGACCTGATCGAGGATGACAAGGGCGAGAGCAGGATCAGCCGCGAGGATTTCGCCATCGCCATCCTCGACGAGATCGAGAAACCGAAGCACATCCGCCGGCGTTTCACAGCGGCGTATTAGCCAGAGCGGGATGACTTGAGATCAACTCATTGCTGGGAGCGCGCCACTCCTAGGTCGCGGTAAACCGCGACCCTGCCGCTCATGCTCATATTGGAGCGCGGACCTCCAAGGTCGCGGTAAACCGCGACTAGTCCGCTCATGATTCATGATGCGGACCTGGAGGTCCGCGCTCCGAAGAAGAGCGCCTCGGAGTGGCGCGCTCCCAGCTATGAGACGACCTAATGTCATCTCGCTCAAGTGGCGCGCCCCAGCGAAGATCAGTCGCCCTTCAGCCCCGCCGCCTTGATGAGCGGGCCCCACTTCTCGCGCTCGCGCTTCTCGAAAGCGGCGAGCTCGGCGGGAGAGCCACCGGTCGGCTCCAGGCCGATCTGCAGCAGGCGCTGGCGAACCTCCGGCTGGACCAGGATCGTGGCGATCTCCTTGTTCAGGCGATTGACGATGGCCCGCGGCGTGCCTTTGGGCGCATAGAGCGCGGCCCAGCCCGTCACCTCGAAGCCCGGGAACCCCTGCTCGGCGACGGTCTTCACGCCGGGCAGCAGCTCACTCGGCTTCAGTGTGGTGATGCCAAGCGGCTTCAGCTTGCCGCCCGTCACCTGCCCACGCGTTGCCGTGGCGGTGTCGATGACGATCGGCAGCTGCCCGCCCGTCACCTCCTGCATGGCGGTCGCCGAGCCCTTGTAGGGCACGCCGAACAGCGGCGCCCCGCTCTTCTCCTTGAGCAGCTCGAAGGTAAGACGCGCCGTCGTGCTGGGCAGCGCGATGTCGATCTTGTCGGGCTTGGCCTTGGCGGCAACGACCAGCTCGGCCACGGAATTCACCGTGAACGACGGGTTAGCCGATATCACCATGGGCAGCATGCCGACCAGCACGATCGGCTCGAAATCCTTCGCCGCGTCGTAGCCGACCGACGGATAGAGGAACTCGTTCATGGTCTGCGTGGCGTTCGTGCCCATCAATAACGTGTAGCCGTCGTTGGCGGAGCGTGCGGCATCGGCCGTGCCGATGTTGCCGCCGGCGCCGGGCTTGTTGTCGACATAGACCTGCTGGCCCAGCACCTTGCCGAGATGCTCGGCGATCAGGCGCGCACCGACATCGGTGCCCTGCCCGGCCTGATAGGGCACGACGATCTTGATTGGCTTGGCAGGCCAGGTCTCTGCAGTCGCCGGCAGGCCGAAAGCCACGCTGGCAACAACAGCATACGCGAGGACTCTCCGCTTCATTGTTTCACTCCCTAGAGAAGTCCTCACCCTGAGGAGCGCCCGAAGGGCGCGTCTCGAAGGGTGTGAACGAGCACCTTGTTTGTTGCCCATCCTTCGAGACGCATCGCTACGCGATGCTCCTCAGGATGAGGTCGGAATATGCATTAGCGGCTCGGCAGCTCGACCAGGCCCGTGCCCAGCACCGACAGTTCGTCATCCTGGTTGCGCGCTTCCTGCTCGATCTCGACCAGATGGCGACCGTCCTCGACGAACTTGCGCTTCACCTTGCCGTTGATGAACAGGATGTCGCCGGCCGGATTGTGGCGGCGGATCTTGCAGGTCGCCTTGCGCAGGAAGCCGTCGTCGCCCATCCAGTTGGTGAGATGGTGGGTGAGCCACGACGCGCGCTCGGGGCCGTAGTCGTAGGCGCCGGGCGCGCCAACCTCGTGGGCGAACTCCTCCTCCCAGTGCACGCGCTCGGGGCAGTCCGGAATGCCGAAGCGGTTGGCGATGCCGAGGCCGGGATGGGCGTCGATCAGTTTCCAGGCGAGCTTGTTGGCGCGGATATAGAGGCCGCCCCAGCCCTGGGCATAGGCGATGAAGCCGGTCACGGTCATCGGCCCCTTCACCATGGTCGGCAAGGCCTCGCCCTCCTTCACATCCTGCCAGTAGCGTGCCTCGGCGCCGCGGATCTTCTCCTCGCGATAGAGCCGGTAGGCGTCGGCCAGCTCCTTCTCGCTGTAACGCCTCGGCGGACGGGCCTTCACGTCCTTGTACTTGGTGCCCTGCTCGCGCGCATGATCGCGCTCGGTGCGGAAGCACCAGCTGTCGGCGTCGGCCACCAGCTCGCCCTTCTGATTGAAGAAATCGACGTGATAGATCTGCTGCACGGCGCGCCCGGCGAACCGTGTCTCATGCACGATCAGGTCCTTCAGCCAGGCCTCGGTCGTGATCTCGTCGTTGCGATGGACGGTCTTGTGCCAGTTCCAGTCCGAGCCCGACCACATGGCATGCACGCCCGGCAGGCCGCCGACATAGCCCGAGACGATGCGGCTGGTGGTGAACAGGAAGCTCGGTAGGGCGATGACGTCGCCGAACTTCGTCTTGGCTGCGTATTCCGGCACGCACCACAGCGGATTGTCGTCGCCGATGCCGTGGGCATAGTGGCGGATGTTGTCGCGCGTCGCCTCATGACACCATGGCTCGGCGGTGACGCCGATCTTCACCCCGATGCGCTGGCGCAACTCGTCCAGGCCCTGCTCGGTGATCTTGGGGAAGCTGCGTTGCGTTGTATCAGGCGACATGGGCTTGTTCCCTCGTGCGTAGGATCTTGCGGTTGACCTTGCCGGCGGGCGTCTTGGGCAGCTCGGCGACGAACTCGATGAGGCGCGGATACTCGTGCTGGCTGAGCCGCTGGCGCACGAGATCCTGGATCTCGCGGGCGAACGCCTCGTCGCCCACGCGCTCGGCGACGACGAAGGCCTTCACGACCTGGCCGCGCAGCTTGTCCGGAACGCCGACGGCGCCTGCTTCGCGGACATCGGGGTGCTTCAGGATCGCGTCCTCGATCTCGACGGCGCTCATGGTCCAGCCGGCCGAGATGATGACGTCGTCGGCGCGCCCGCCGTGGAAGAAGTAGCCGTCCTCGTCGGTGCGGCCGAGATCCTTGGTGGCGATCCAGCGGTCGCGCCGCCACACCTTCATCTCGCCCATCACGCCGGGCGGACAGGGCTTGCCTTCGGCATCGTGCACTTCGACGCGGCCGCCCGGGATCGGCTTGCCGAGCGAACCCGGCTTCACATGGAAGTCCTTGGCGCCGGGATAGCTCACCAGGATCACGCCGATCTCGGTCGTGCCGTACATGCTGCACATGGGGACGCCGAACGTCGCCTCAGCGAAGGAAGCTGTCTCGCTGTCGATCGGCTCGCCCGTGAACGAGGCCTTTTCCAAGAAATAGCGATGCTTCGCGGCAACGCCCGAATTGCGCATCATGCGGTAGTGCGTGGCCGCGGCGGAGATGTTGGTGAAGCGATGGTCCTCCAGCGCCTTCAGAAGCCGCCTTGCGTCGAACTTGCCCGAGTAGGCGCCGATGGTGAGGCCAAGCGCCAGGGGCGCCAGCGTGCCGTGCCACAGGCCGTGACCCCAGGCCGGTGACGACGGACAGATGAAACGGTCGCCCGGACGCAGGCCGGTGCCGTAGAGGGCGGCCACCATCAGGGTGACGATGGCGCGGTGCGTGTGCTTCACCGCCTCGGGCAATTCCCGCGTCGTGCCTGAGGTGTACTGAAAGATCGCGAGGTCGTCCGCCCTGGTTTCGGCACGAAACGTCGAGGGAAGGTTCTCGAGGCTTCCAACGAGCGCGGCGTCGGCGACGACGACCGGCACATCGACCTTGGGTGCGATGGCTGGCGCCTTCTCGGCATTGGTGACCAGCAGGCGCGGCGCGCAATCGTCGACGCGGAGCTTCACGCCGTCGGGGCCGAACAGGGTGAACAGCGGCACCGCGATGGCGCCCGCCTTCATGGCGCCGAACACCGCCATATAGAAAGCGCGCGAGGGCTCCAGCATGATCGCGACGCGGTCGCCGGGCCTGATGCCCTGGCCCACGAGCCAATGGGCGAAGCGGCTCGAATCCTCCGCGATCTCCCGATAGCTCAGGATCTCTTCGCCGCCCTCGGCTTGCACGACGACGACGGCCGTGCGCTCGCCGTCGACATGCCGGTCGATGCATTCATGCGCGATGTTGAGATGGGCGCGATCGCCGTCGAACAGCTCCCACAGCCGGGCTGAGGAGAACTGAGCCTGGGCGTCGGCGTAGCTGGTGTAGGCCGCGAGGGTCGACATGGCCCGGACGTTCGGCCACGGGACAGGAGTTGTACAGAAGAATTTTATATTGTATTAAGACAACCGTGACCATTCGCGCCGTTCCCGCCGTCACCCGCGCCGTCGCCATCCTGCGATTGCTGGGCCGCAGCCGCACACCGATGGGCGTGAAGGCGATCGCCCAGGCGCTGGGGCTGGTGCCCAGCACCGCGCTTCACATCCTGCGCGTGCTGGTGGTCGAGGAACTGGTGAAGGTCGATCCAGTCACCAAGCAATACACGCTGGGCGCCGGCGTGGTGGCGCTGGCGCGTACGGCGAACGAAGGCAGCGACTTCCCGACGATGGTGCAACCCAGCCTCGACGACCTGTCGCGGCGCTACGGCGTGACGGCGATCGGGCTGGAGCTGCACAATCTGCAGCACATGATCGTGGTGGCGCTGTCGCGCGCGCAGACGCCGGTGCGGCTGCATGTCGATGTCGGCAGCCGATTCCCTGCCCTGATCAGCGCCACCGGCCGCTGCGTCGCGGCCTTCACCGACCAGCCCAAGGCCGAAATCGAGAAACGCTTCCGCACGCTGCGCTGGAACAACGCGCCGAGCTACGAGACCTGGTGCAAGGAAGTCGACGCCGTGCGCCGCCAAGGCTACAGCATCGATCGCAACAACTACATCGCCGGCGTCACCGTCGTGGCGGTGCCGGTGCCCACGGCGCGCGGGCCGATCTCGCGCTCGCTGGCATCGGTCGGCATCTCGGGCCAGCTCGACCGCGCACGCACGATCGAGCTGGCCCACGACATGCAGAAAGCCGCGGAGCTGGCTGCTCGAGGATTGGGTTAGCCTTTGTCACGTGAATGCAGTGCTGGCACTGGCCGCGACCACACAAGGAATGGGTGGTCGCGGGCTGCTGCCTCTACCCCTGCCCCGCTATGGAGCCTCAAAAGTCGCAAGAATATTGCCCGCTCGTGCTCAGACCAGAGTTATTGAGTAGCAAAAACAGCACTTGACATGTTTGCCACTGTAGTTATTATGGCTGCACTCGTTGCGCGGCGTCCCCGCGCTCCCGCTCTATGCATCGTTGATCCGAGACCAAATGGCTGCGGCTAGCACCGCGCGTCCCGTCCGCCTGGTCATCTGCGGACGGGACCAGCGCCGCCGCTGCGGCGTGGCGCTTCCAACATCTAAACTATCTTAACGATCGAAATTCGAAAGGAGACCCAACCCATAGGGGATGCGTTCTCAAGCACCCGCAAGACGCTTTGTCGGAAATGCCGGAAATGCCGGAAAATCCTCGGCGGCTAACTGCAGTGTAGGCACCCTCGCAGCGTGCCGTGCAGCTAGTCGAGCGTCTCAAGCAGACGCGTGCAAAGATACGTCCGCGGGACGAGTGACGAATAGTAGATCTGCTCGTACGCGGCGTGCGCCCCCTTGCCGTCGGCGCCCAGCCCGTCGAGCGTCGGGATGCCGAGGGCTGCGGTGAAGTTGCCGTCGCTGCCGCCGCCGGTCAGCGGCACGTCCAACAGCTCCTTGCCGATCTCGCGATAGATCGCCTGCGCCTTCTCGAACAGCGCCGTGATGCCGGCATCCTTCTGGTAGGGCGGCCGGTTCATCTCGCCTTCGACGGTCAGCGTCACGTCCTGGCCGATCGGCTCGAGGTTCAGGAACCAGTGGGTCATCTCCTCGGCGAGCTGCTGGCTCGGCACGCGCAGGTCGACGTCGATCTTGCATTCGGCCGGCACGACGTTGACGCCGGTGCCGCCCTGGATCAGTCCGACATTGCAGGTGATGCCGCGCGCATAGTCGGTCTTGGCCTCGATGCGCATGATTTGCTTCGCCATCTCGTGGATGGCGGAGCGACCGTCCTGGTGGCGCACGCCGGCGTGGCTCGCCGCACCCTTCACCGTCAGCGTGAAGCGGCCGACGCCCTTGCGCGAGGTGACGACGCGATCGCCGTCGCGGCCGGGCTCCATGACCAGCGCATATTTGTGGCCGCGCGCGGCCTCCTCGATGCGCGCCCGCGAGGTCGGGCTGCCGACCTCCTCCTCGGGGATGAACAGGAAAGTAATCGGCAGCCTGGTCTTCTTGCCCTGCCGCACCAGGTGGCGGAGCGCGTAGTAGGCGATGTAGCCGCCTGCCTTCATGTCGTAGATGCCGGGCCCGAAGATGCTGTCGCCCTCGCGGCGGACCTTGAGATCCTTCTCGATCATGCCGATGGGATGCACGGTATCGAGATGGGCCAGCACCAGGATGCCCTTGCCCTCGCCCTGGCTCATCTGGGGCGTGGTCTTGCACTCCAGTATGTCGCCGAAGCCGTCACGGCCCGGAATGCGTTCGAGCTTCAGGCCGAGGTCGCGGAACTGGCCCTCGACATGGTCGACCACCTTGTTGACCGACTTGCCATCGTGGCTCGGGCTTTCGATCGACACCCACTCGACGATGCCGGCGAGCACCTCGTCGGCATCGATCTTCGGTTCGTTCTTGCGCTCAGCCATCGGCACTTGCTCCATCTAAAGCCTCACCCTGAGGACCGGCCCGAAGGGCCGCGTCTCGAAGGGTGGGTACCAGTCTTGATGTCGCCCACCCACGCGCGATTTACCGCGCGCATTCGAGACGCCGCATTACGTGCGGCTCCTCAGGGTGAGGTGGTGGGTTACTCGCTGGTTACGCGATCAGACCGGATCCCACGTGAAATACTCGGGCGAGCGCTTCATGTCGGTGAAGTAGGGCTTCATCGACGGCACGGCGTGCTCGGCGATCGCTTCCAGGGTCCAGCCCTCCGAATTGTGCACCGAGCGCACCGGACGGTTGGCGTTGAACAGCATGATCTCATTCATGCGCACGCCGAAGATCTGCGACGTGACGCCGTCGGCGGCATCCGACAGCAGGAACACCGCCATGGGGGCGATCTTGGCCGGCGTCATCTTCTTGGAACGCTCGAGCCGCGCCTTCTGCGCTTCGGTGTCGGCGGGAATGGTGCCGATCATGCGCGTCCAGGCGAACGGCGAGATGCAGTTGGAGCGCACGTTGAAGGCCGCCATGTCGAGCGCGATCGAGCGCGACAGGCCGATGATGCCCATCTTGGCCGCCGAGTAATTCGCCTGGCCGAAATTGCCGACCAGGCCCGAGGTCGAGGTGAAATGCACGAAGGCACCCGACTTCTGCTCCTTGAAGTAGTTCGCCGTGGCGCGGCTGACGTTGAACGCGCCGTTCAGGTGCACATCGATCACCATCTTCCAGTCGACATGGCTCATGCGATGGAAGATGCGGTCGCGCAGGATGCCGGCATTGTTGATGACGCCGTCGATCTTGCCGAAGTTCTCGACCGCGGCCTTGACCATGCGCTCGGCGCCCGCCGGATCGGCGACGCTGTCGCCATTGGCCACCGCCTTGCCGCCCGCCGCCTTGATCTCGTCGACCACCTTCTGGGCCGGCGTCGTGCTGCCGCCGCCCTCGCCGTCGACGGCGCCGCCCAGGTCGTTGACCACGACGGCGGCGCCTTCGCGGGCGGCCAGCAGGGCCATCTCGCGGCCGATACCGCCGCCCGCGCCGGTGACCAGCACGACCTTGTCCTTCAGCATGTTGGGCATCTTGTGCTTCCTCTCCTCTTTACGATGGCAGTTTCGGGGGCCGCGGCCTGACGCGCAACAGCCGCGCGCTCAACAAGGTCAGCAGGGCGAAAGGCATCAGCCCGATCACCAGCGGCATCGCGACATAGCGACTGCCGACCAAGGTCAGGATCGCCACGCTGATCGTGCCCAGCGAGCCCATGCCCATCTGCGCCAGGCCGGCCAGCGATGACGCGGTGCCGGCGAGCTTGGGATAGAGGCCGACAGCGCCGGCATTGGCGTTGGCCACGATCAGGCCGGTGCCGAAGCTCAGCACGATGTGCGGGCCGATGATCGACCACCAGGTGACGATGCCGGACAGCGAAAGTGCGCCCATGATCGCCAGAGCCGCGACGTGGAACCACCCCGAGGTGCGCATCATGGCGATGGGCGACACCCGGCCGACCAGCCGGTTGTTGACGAACGTGCCGGCGGTGAAGCCGCCGACCGACAGCAGCACGATCAGGCCGAATTCCTGCGGCGAGAAGCCGAGATGGTCCTGCAGGATGAAGGGAACGCCGGCCAGCATGCCGAAGTTGATGGCGAAGGCGAAGCCAAGCGTCAGCACGTTGCCGAGGAACTGCCGCTCGCGCAGCATCTCGCCCGATCCACGCAGCAGGGCGACGAGGTCGAGGCGCTCGCTGCGATGCTTGTTGGTCTCGCTGAGGCCGAACAAGGTCACCACCAGCAGCAGAAGGCCGAAGCCACCGACGAACCAGAAGGTCGCGCGCCAGGTCGCCCATTCGCCGAGGAAGCCGCCCAGCGTCGGCGCCAGCGACGGGGCGATGTTCTGGCCGAGCGAGATCCAGCTCATGACCAGCGGCATCTCCTGAAAGGTGTAGGCATCGCGCGTCAGCGCGCGGCCGATCACCGAGCCCGAGGCGGCGCCCAGGCCCTGCACGATGCGCAGGCCTATCAGACCACCGATCGTCGGCGCGAACGAGCAGGCGAAGGTCGCGGCGGTGAAGAAGATCAGGCCGCCCAGCAGCACCGGCCGACGGCCATAGCGGTCGCTGAGCGGCCCGTAGAACAGCTGGCCGACCGCAAAGCCCAGCATGTAGGTGGTGAGCGTGAGCTTCACGCTGTCCGCGCCGGCGCCCAGCGAGGCGCCGACCGAGGGCATCACGGGCGTGTAGATGCTCATGGTCAGCGGGCCAAAGCTGCCCAACGCCACCAACAGGGCGACGTAGCCGGCGGAACGCGGAACGAGACTCACTTCGTGGCGACTTCTTCAGCACCCTCGGCACCGAAGTCGCCGCCGAGCGGCATCTCCTCCTGCGCGCGTGTCATGCGGGGATAGTAGTGGCGGAAAGCGCTGTGGATCTCGTCGAACGGAATGTCGGCGAAGACACCGCGATAGGCGAGATACTCCATGTGGCGCCGGCCGCTGAGATCGAACGGGTGATAGATCGAATCGGTGACGCCGTCCCACTCCAGCGGCTTGAGGCCAAAGCGCTCGGTCAGCTCCTTGTTGAAGGCAGGCGTCGCCTTGATCCAACGGTCGTCGAGCCACACCTCGGTGTAGCCGTGATAGTAGAAGGTGTCTGAGCCCATCAGGTCGGAGAGCCGCTTGGTCGTCATGTGGTTGCGTACGTCGGCGTAGCCGACGCGGGCCGGGATGCCGGTGGCCCGGCAGACCGCCGCCATCACGCCCGCCTTGTTGATGCAATAGCCATGCCCCGCGGCCAGTGTCGTGCTGGCGCGATAGGCCTCGCGCTTCATCGGCGTGTTGTAGGGATCGTAGCGCAGGCCATCGCGCACGGCGTAGTAGAGACGCAACGCCTTGTCGCGATCGCTGCCCTCACCCGCGACCTGCCGGGCATAAGCCATGACCTTGGGATGATCCGAATCGATCAATGCCGCCGGCCGCCGATACGCCTCGAAGTCGACACCGTCCCGCACCGTGGCGTCGCGGTCAGAGGTGAGGGAATCGTAATCCATGCCGGGCGTTGTCTACTTCAATCGGCAACAAAGTGCATGCGTCCTGCCGCGCAATCCACGCATGCGCGGATCGCTAGGGCGATTTCCGATCCGGTGGAACCGCGAGCGGTTCCACCGGATCGGAAATGCGCGCAAAGGTATATTCGTTGCAAGAGGCACATTCCGTTCGGCTGATTCCAGCCGAACGAAATGTGCTTTAGAGTGAAGGCGGCTCCTCGTCGGCCTTGATCAGGAAATGGGCATTGGCGGTAGCGACCGGCTTGGAGCGGTCGTCCTGCCAGGCCTCGGCGAAGACATTCACCATGCGCCGCCCCTGCTTGGTGACCTTGGCCGCGGCGATGACGTCGACCGGCCGGGCCGAGCGCAGGTAGTCGACGGTGATGTTGACGATCTTCGGGACGGTCTCGGTCTCGGTTTCCCAGAGCAGATGGAAAATCGCCGCCATCTCCAGCATGGCGCCCAGCGTGCCGCCATGGATCGCCGGCAGGAACGTGTTGCCTATAAGGTCGTCGTGATAGCGCATTCGGGTCAGCAGCTCGCCGGTGCCGTTCTCCGGCGCAATGCGCATCCAGCGTGCATAGGGGATCGCGTCGGCAAGCCTGGCGACGTCGCCGGCCTTGCGGACTTCGGCCAGGCGCGCCATGAGCGGATTTGGCAGCTTGCTCATGGCTTGCCCTCCAGCCCGGGAACGTCCGGCCGGTTTGCCAGCCCCTTGGTGCCCAGCATGAAGGTCCCGGCCGCCGCGGCGATCGGGTCCTTGGCGTCGCCGTGATGGGCGAAGGCGCGCGTGAAGGCGACCGAGCGCGTGATGCGATAGCATTCGGCCTCGGCGATCACCGCCCGGCCCGGCGTCGCCGGCCGCACGTAATCGATGCGCAGGTCGAGCGTGGCGAAAGGCGCCGGCTCCTTCAGCATGGTCGCGACCGACATGCCGCAGCAGCTGTCCATCAATGCCGTCAGCGGCCCGCCCGCGATCACACCGGTCTCGGGATTGCCCACCAGCTCCTCGCGCCAATCGAGCTGCATGGAGCCGAAGCCGCGGCGCACCGCGATGATCTTCAGGCCCAGCGCCTTGCTATGCGGGATGGCGTCGGAGAACCACTGCTGGAAGAAGGCGATGCGCTGCTGCGGATCGCTGAACGGGCTACTCATGCTTACTCCTACAAACCCATCTGGCGCGCCGCGAGGTCCTTCATGATCTCGACCGAGCCGCCGCCGATCGACATCACCTTGGTCTCGCGATAGATGCGTTCGACCTTGGCGCCGCGCAAGTAACCCGCGCCACCGAAGACCTGCATCGCCTCGTTGGCGCAGAACTCCATGGTCGAGGTCGCGAGGTTCTTGAGCATGCAGATCTCGGCCACCGGCTTCTCGCCCTGGCCAACCCGCCAGGCCAGAAGCTCGAGCGTCGACTTTACCGCGTTGATGCGCATCGCCATGTCGACCAGGCGATGGCGTACGACCTGGTTGGCGATCAGCGGCTTACCGAAGGTGTGGCGCTCGCGGGCATAGGCGATGGCCTCGTCGAGACAGACCCTGGCGTAACCGCAGGCGCCGGCCGACATGCCGAGCCGCTCCTGGTTGAAGTTCAGCATGATGCCGATGAAGCCCTTGTTCTCCTGGCCGATCAGGTTGTCGACCGGGACACGGACATTGTCGAAGAAGAGCTGCGCGGTATCGGATGCCCACCACCCCATCTTCTTGAGCTTGGTGCGGCCGAAGCCCTCGCGATCGCGCTCGATCAGGAGTAGTGACACGCCGCCTGCGCCCGGGCCGCCGGTGCGCACCGCCACGGTGTAGTAGTCGGCGCGCATGCCCGAGGTGATGAACATCTTGGAGCCGTTGACCACGTAATGGTCACCCTCGCGGCGCGCGGTCGTCTTGAGGTTGGCGACGTCCGAGCCGCCCGACGGCTCGGTGATGGCAAGCGCACTGATCTTCTCGCCGGTCAGCACCTCGGGCAGGACCTTGCGCTTCATCCATTCCGGCCCGAGCGCGGCGATGGGCGGCGAGCCGATCGTGTGACTGTTGAGGCTGGCGTTCAGCCCGCCGCTGCCGTGGCGCGCCATTTCCTCGGCCTTGATGATGCCGAAGAAGGGGTCGGCGGGGACGCCGCCGTATTCCTCGGGGAAGCCGAGCTGCAGCAGACCGGCCGCGGAGGCTTTGGCGTAGAGCTCGCGCGGGAACTCCTCGGCTTCGTCCCACTGGTCGACATGGGGCATGATCTCGCGCTCGACGAAGCGGCGCACGGCGTGCCGAAAGATCTCATGCTCCTCTGTGTAGAATGGGCTGTGCGGTGCAGCGTCCGGCACAACGGGCTTGGGCGAATCGGCAACGGCCATCGGCGATCTCCTGGGTCCCGTTGTTACACTTTGGGTGATCACCGCCTAGCGCGTTGACAGCGCTGAACAGCTGTTCATATTGGCGGCAAGTGAAGCGGCAACAGACCGCTTGAGTGCAGGGGACGGAAACTGGTTACTTTTCTGCAGCTTACCCTCAATGGGCTGGCCGTCGGTTGCATTTATGGCCTGGTCGCTCTGGGGTTCGTCCTGATCTACAAGGCGACCGAGCTGGTCAATTTCGCCCAGGGCGACCTCCTCATGCTGGGCGCCTTCGTCGCCTACATGGCGGTGGTCTGGTGGGGGCTGGACTACTGGCTCGCCTTCCTGATCTCGGTGGTGACGATCGGCGCCTTCGGCGCCGTGCTCGACGCCACGGTGCTGCGCAACGTCATCGGCCAGCCGCAGTTCGCCGTCGTCATGCTGACCATCGGCCTCGGCGCCATGTTCCGCACCTTCGCCAGCGTCACCTGGGGCTCGGAGATCTACACCCTGCCGACGCCGTTCGGCGGCGTCTGGAACGTGGGCGGCGTGACGCTCAGCCACCAGTACATCTCGATCGTGGTCGGCACGCTGATCCTGTGCGGCGCGCTCTATCTCTTCTTCAACCACACGCGCGTCGGCGTCGCCATGCAGGCGACGTCGCAGAACCAGCTCGCCGCCTACTACATGGGCATCCCGGTGAAGCTGATCTTCTCGCTGATCTGGGCGATCTCGGCTGGCGTTGCCGCTGCCGCCGGCATCCTGCTGGCGCCGGTGACGCTGATCGACATCAACATGGGCCTGGCGGTGGCACTCAAGGCCTTCGCCGCCGCCGTGCTGGGCGGCTTCGGCTCGATCCCAGGCGCCCTGGTCGGCGGCATCATCATCGGCCTGATCGAGCTCTATGCCGGTGCCACCTTGCCCGAGGGCTTCAAGGACACCGCGCCCTACATCGTGCTCCTGATCATGCTGGCGGTGCGGCCTCAGGGCCTGTTCGGCACGCTGGCGCGCAAGAAGGTCTAGCCGCGCCATGCGTTTCCAGTTCAAGACCTCCTACAACCAGGACATCCGGCTCTTCAAGGATCGGGTCGACGCCGGCTGGTACGGCCTGCTCGCTCTCGCCGTCGTCGCGCTGCCGATGCTGATGTCCGACTACTATGTCGGCGAAGCGACCTGGGTGTTCATCTACGGCATCTGCGGCGTCTCGCTGATGGTGCTGGTGGGCTACACCGGCCTGGTGTCGCTGGGTCACGCCGCCTTCCTCGGCATCGGCGCCTACGCCCACGCTTTCTTCCTCAAGCAGGGCATCCCGTGGATTCCCTCCGTCGTGCTCGCAGTGGCGATCACGACGGCGAGCGGTCTCGTCGTCGGCCTGCCGGCGCTGCGCATGACCGGCATCTACCTCGCCATCGCCACCCTCGCCTTCTCGGTGATCATCCAGGAGGTGTTCAGCCGCTGGGAGTCGGTGACGCATGGTTTCGCAGGCATGCCGGTGGAGAAGCCCACGATCCTCGGCATCGCCTTCCACGACGAGGGGCCGTTCTACTATCTCTGCCTGTTCTTCCTGGTGCTCGTGCTCTGGCTGACGCGCAACCTGCTGCGCTCGCCCACCGGGCGGGCCTGGATCGCCATCCGCGACAGCGAGATCGCCGCCCAGTCGATGGGTGTCAACCTCGCGATCTACAAGTCGATCGCCTTCGCCTACTCGGCCGCGCTGATGGGCCTCGCCGGTGCGCTGTTCGCGCACAAGATCGCCTATCTCGCGCCCGACATCTTCACCATCCTGCTGTCGATCCAGTTCCTGCTGCTCGTGATCGTGGGCGGCCTGGGCTCGCTGCACGGCGCGGTGTTCGGCGCGATCTTCGTGGCGTTGTTGCCGCCGCTCATCGCCATCCTGCGCGATTCGATCCCGGCCAGTATGAACGATGCCGCCCAGGCGATGAACATCAAGGTGCTGGCGCTGATCGGCGACGGCGTCGGCAACTTCCTGAAGAAGCCCGGCGTCGAAGCCGGCATCTTCGGCTTGATCCTGGTGCTGGTGATCCTGCTCGAGCCGCTCGGCATGTACGGCCGATGGGTCAAGATCCGCGTCTTCTTCTCGACCTTCCCGATGTATCGCGGCGCCACCTTCAAGAGGCAGAAGACCTACATGCGCTCGGAGCGGCTGCGATGAGCTTCTTCGCCGTCGACAACCTCTCGATCAACTTCGGCGGCATCAAGGCCGTCGATGGCGTCACCTTCGACGTCAACAAGGGCGAGGTCTTCACCATCATCGGCCCCAACGGCGCCGGCAAGACCACGATCTTCAACCTGGTGAGCCGGATCTACCAGCCGACCGGCGGCACGCTCGTGTTCGACGGCACCGACATCACCAACGTGGCGCCGCACCGCATCGCCGCGCTCGGCATCGCCCGCACCTTCCAGAACATCGAGCTGTTCGAGCATGCGACGCTGCTGCAGAATCTCCTTTTGGCGCGTCACGCCCACAAGAAGTCGAACTTCTTCTCCGAGCTCCTGTTCCTGCCGTCGGTGCGGCAGATGGAGCTCGAGCACCGCGAGGCCGTCGAGAAGGCGATCGACTTCCTCGACCTGCAGCAATACCGCGACAGCTTCATCGTCAACCTGCCCTACGGCGTGCGCAAGGTGACCGAGCTCGCCCGCGCGCTCTGCACCGATCCCAAGTTGCTGCTGCTCGACGAGCCTTCCTCGGGCTTGAATGTCGAGGAGACCGAGGACATGGCCTTCTGGATCCAGGACATCCGCAACCTGCTCGGCATCACCGTGTTGATGGTCGAGCACGACATGAGCCTGGTCTCCGCGGTGTCCGATCGCGTGCTGGCGCTGAACTACGGCCGGCCGCTCGCCATGGGCACGCCGGCCGAGGTGCAGTCGCATCCCAAAGTCGTGCGGGCCTACCTGGGTGGCTGATATGGCGATGTCGGAGCAACCCATCCTCAAGGTCAGCAATGTCGAGACCTACTACGGTCCGATCATGGCGATCCGCGGCGTCTCCTTCGAGGTGGCCAAGGGCGGCATCGTCACCATCCTGGGCGCCAACGGCGCCGGCAAGACCACGGTGCTGAAGACAGTGAGCGGCGTGATGGACCCGCAGAAGGGCAGCGTGCTGTTCGAGGGCCGCGAGATCCGCGGCATGGATCCAGATAAGGTGATGCGGCTCGGTATGAGCCACGTGCCCGAGGGCCGCGAGGTCTTCCCGTTCCTCAGCGTCCGCGAGAACCTGCGCATGGGCGCCTACACGCGCAAGGATGCGGACGGCGTGGCCCAGGACCTCGAGACGGTGTTCGGCTACTTCCCGGTGCTGCGCGAGCGCGCCGACCAGCGCGCGGGCTCCCTGTCGGGCGGCGAGCAGCAGATGTTGGCGATCAGCCGCGCCTTGATGGCGCGGCCGCATCTGATGCTGCTCGACGAGCCGTCGCTTGGGCTCTCGCCGAAGCTGGTGAAGGACATCTTCGAGATCATCGTCCGCATCAACCGCGAGCGCGGCGTCACCATCCTGCTGGTCGAGCAGAACGCCAACATGGCCCTGCAGACCGCCGATTTCGGCTACGTGCTGGAAGTGGGCCGCATCGTCATGGCCGACACGTGCGAGCGGCTGATGCAGAAGGAAGACATCAAGGAATTCTATCTCGGCATCAAGGAACAGGGCGCCCGCGGCAAGCGGCGCTGGAAGAAGCGCAAGACTTGGCGATGAGAAGCTGGGAGATGACGGAGAGCGCAATGGCTGGTGGCAACGAGCGGATCGAGGTCGAAGGCTGCGACACGATCCCCAAGCTGTTCTGGCATCAGGTGAAGGCGCGTGGCGAGCGCACCGCCTTCCGCGAGAAGGACCTCGGCATCTGGCGCGCCACCTCGTGGCGCGAGTACGGCGAACGCGCGCGCGCTGCCGGCATGGGCCTGGTGAGTTTTGGCCTGAGTCACGGCCAGGTCGTATCGGTGCTGGCCGAGACCGTGCCGGAATGGCTCTACGTCGACATGGGGACCATGGGCGCGGGCGGCGTCACCAACGGCATCTACCCGACCGATTCGGCCAAGCAGGTCGAATACATCCTGAACGACAGCCGAACCCGCTTCCTGTTCGTCGAGAACGAAGAGCAGCTCGACAAATATCTCGAGGTCCGCGAGCGCTGCCCCGACATCGTCAAGGTCTTCGTCTTCGACATGGAGGGCCTGGCAGACTTCAAGGACCCCATGGTCATGCCGTTCGAGGAGCTGCTGACGCTCGGCCGCCAGTACGACAAGGCCCATCCCGAGCTGTGGGAAAAACTCGTCGCCGGTTCGCGGGCCGAGGAGCTCGCACTGCTGGTCTACACCTCCGGCACGACCGGCCCGCCCAAGGGCGCTATGCTGTCGCATCGCAACGTCATCTTCCAGATCAGCAACGCCGACGCCTTCATCCCCGTCGTCGAAGGCGGCGAGCAGCTGGCCTTCCTGCCACTCTGCCACGTCGCCGAGCGCACCTTCACCACCTTCCTGCCGCTGAGGTCGGGCGCCATCGCCAACTTCGCCGAAAGCGTCGAGACGGTGCCGGAGAACATCCGCGAGGTCGCACCGACGACCTTCTTCGCCGTGCCGCGCATCTGGGAGCGCTTCTATTCCGGCATCGCCATCCGCATGAAGGAGGCGACCTGGCTCGGCCGCGTCGCCTACCGCTGGGCGATCGGCGTTGGCCTGCAGGTCGCCGAGTCCGAGCTGGAAGGCCGCCAGCCCTCGCCGATCCTGAAACTGCGGCGCGCCGTGGCCGAGTGGCTGGTGCTGGACAACATCAAGCGCGCCATCGGCATGCATCGGGTGCGCTTCGCCGGCACCGGCGCGGCGCCGATCGCGCCCGACCTGATCAAGTGGTACCGCGCGCTCGGCGTCGACATGCGCGAAGTCTACGGCCAGACCGAGAATTGCGGGTTGGCCACCGGCATGCCCAACCGCATCAAGCTCGGCACCGTCGGCGTCACCGCGCCGCGGACGGAAACGAAGATATCCGCCGAGGGCGAGATCCTGCTCAAGGGTCCGCACATCTTCATGGGCTACCTCAACCAGCCGGAGAAGACCGCCGAAACGCTGCGCGACGGCTGGCTGCATACCGGCGACGTCGGCTACGTCGACAACGAGGGCTACCTCAAGATCACCGACCGCATGAAGGACATCATCATCACGGCGGGCGGCAAGAACATCACGCCGTCGGAGATCGAGAACCAGCTCAAGTTCTCGCCCTACATCTCCGACGCCGTCGTCATCGGCGACAAGCGCAAGTTCCTGTCGTGCCTGATCATGATCGATTACGACAACGTGGCCAAGCACGCCCAGGACAACAACGTGCCGTTCACCGACTTCGCCTCGCTGTGCCGCGCGCGCGAGGTCAACGACCTGATCTGGTCGGAGATCGAGCGCGTGAACGCCAACTTCGCGCGCGTCGAGACCATCAAGAAGTTCCGTCTGATCGAGCAGCAGCTCACCGCCGAGGACGACGAGGTCACGCCGACCATGAAGCTCAAGCGCAAGTTCGTGAACGAGAAGTACAAGGGCATGATCGACGGCATGTATGCCGAAGCGGTGTAGCTCGCAGTTGCGTCATTATCAGGGAGACGAATGTGATGTGTAGTGCAATGCGTAAGTGGACAATCGTGAAGACGGCGGCCGCCGCGGCCGTTGCCGCGTCGCTCGCCACGGCGGCCGTGGCGCAGACCCGCGGGGTGACCGCGACCGAGGTGACGTTCGGCATGCATACCGACCTGTCCGGTGTCGCCGCGACCTACGGCGTGTCGTCGTCGAATGGCGTCAAGATGCGTTTCGACGAGATCAACGAGCAGGGCGGCATCAATGGCCGCAAGCTGAAGCTGATCATCGAGGACCAGGCGTACCAGGTGCCGAAGGCGGTGCAGGCCTGCAACAAGCTGATCAACCGCGACAAGGTCTTCGCCTTCGTGGCGCCGCTCGGCACGCCGATGAACAATGCCTGCTTCAAGGACCAGCTCTCGGTGGGCGTGCCCAACCTGTTCCCGCTCACCGCGGCGCGCTCGATGTTCGAGCCCTTCGACAGGCTGAAGTTCTATGGCGCGGCCTCGTATGTCGACCAGATCCGGTCGGGCGTCGAGTACCTGGTCAAGCAGAAGGGCAAGAAGGCCGTCTGCGTGATGTACCAGGACACCGACTTCGGCAAGGAGATCCTGGAAGGAGTGGAGCTTCAGACCAAGAAGCTCGGCATCAAGATCGTCGAGACGGCGGCGCACAAGCCGACCGACACCGACTTCACCGCCTCCATCACCAAGCTGCGCAACGCCGGCTGCGACCTCGTCGCCATGGGCACCATCGTGCGCGACACCATCGTGCCCTACACCACGGCGCGCAAAGCCGGCTGGAACGATGTCGCCTTCCTCGGCTCGTCGGCCGCCTACGACCTCGTGGTCGGCGCGGCGCCGGGCATGGACGGCTACTTTGCAATGGGCCTCACGGAGATGCCCTATGTCGACAGCAGCGTCGCCTCGGTGAAGAAGTTCGTCGAGGACTACAAGAAGAAGTTCAACATCGATCCCAACATCGGCGCGGTCTACGGCTATGTGGCCGCCGACCTCACGGTCCAGGGCCTGAAAAATGCCGGCAAGGATCTGACGCTCGACAGCTTCATCAAGGGCATGGAAGCGATCAAGGGCTACAAGGACATCTTCAACGGACCAGCGGTGAGCTTCGGCCCGAACATCCGCCAGGGCGCCAACTCCTCGTTCCTGGCCGAGGTCAAGAACGGCAAGTGGGTCCGCGTTACCGAGCCGCTCGGCTTCTAACCGGCTGTCCTGAGGGAACGCAAACCCGGGTGGGCGACCACCCGGGTTTTTCTTTTGGGCGCATGTATGCCGGGGCAGTGTCGCGCGCTATAGTCGTATCCAAGACGGCTCGATCAAAACAGACGCCGTCATGGGAGGAAATACGATGAGCAAGTGGACTATCGTCAGGACAATGGCGGCCGCTGCCGCCGCCGCGTCTGTCGCTACCGCAGCGTCAGCGCAGACCCGCAGCGTCACCCCGACCGAAGTGACCTTCGGCATGCACACCGATCTCTCGGGCGTCGCCGCGACCTACGGCGTGTCGTCGTCGAACGGTGTGAAGATGCGCTTCGACGAGATCAACGAGGCGGGCGGCATCAACGGCCGCAAGCTCAAGGTCATCATCGAGGATCAGGGCTACCAGGTGCCCAAGGCGGTGCAGGCCTGCAACAAGCTGATCAACCGTGACAAGGTCTTCGCCTTCGTGGCGCCGCTCGGCACGCCGATGAACAACGCCTGCTTCAAGGACCAGTTCGCGGTGGGCGTGCCCAACCTCTTTCCGCTGTCGGCCGCGCGCTCGATGTACGAGCCCTATGAGCGGCTGAAATTCTATGGCGCGGCGTCCTACGTCGACCAGGTACGCTCCGGCATCGACTACTTCGTGAAGACGAAGGGCAAGAAGGCCGTCTGCGTGATGTACCAGGACACCGACTTCGGCAAGGAGGTGCTCGAGGGCGCCGAGCAGCAGACCAAGAAGCTCGGCATCAAGATCGTCGAGACAGCGGCGCACAAGCCGACCGACCAGGACTTCACCGCCTCCATCACCAAGCTGCGCAACGCCGGCTGCGACCTCGTCGTCATGGGCACCATCGTGCGCGATTCGATCGTGCCCTACACCACGGCGCGCAAAGCCGGCTGGAACGATGTCGCCTTCCTGGGCTCGGCCGCCGTCTACGACCTGGTCGTGGGCGCCGCGCAAGGCATGGAAGGCTTCTATGGCATGGGCCTCACGGAGATGCCCTATGTCGACAGCAACGTCGCCTCGGTGAAGAAGTTCGTCGAGGACTACAAGAAGAAGTTCAACGTCGATCCCAACATCGGCGCGGTCTACGGCTACGTCGCCGCCGACCTTACCGTGCAGGGCGTGAAGAACGCCGGCAAGGACCTGACGCTCGACAGCTTCATCAAGGGCTTGGAAGCGATCAAGGGCTACAAGGACATCTTCAACGGCCCGCAGGTCAGCTTCGGCCCGAACATCCGCCAGGGCGCCAACTCCTCGTTCCTGGCCGAGGTCAAGGGCGGCAAGTGGGTCCGCGTGACCGAGCCGCTGAGCTTCTGAGCCACCAAGGCGAAGACAGACAAACCCCGGATGGGCAACCATCCGGGTTTTTCTTTCAGATCGACCGTTCAGCCCACGGGCGGCGGCGGCACCGTGACCCGGGCGTCGCGCAGCTTCTCCTGCAGGACCGGGATGCCGGCGGCGTAGTTGCCATCCTGGCAGTTGGCGATGGCCACGCGGGCGTCGAGATCGGCCGCCTCCCCGCCGCGCGAATCGCCGCCGAGATAGCCGCCGAACGACCCGACATATTCGCCGTAGGTCTGCGAGAGCTTCGAGCAATAGGCGGCGCCCTGTGCCGCCGTCATGCCGGGCGGTGCCGCCTGCACGCTCGCCGCTCCGCCCTGCCCTGTCTGGCAGGCCGACAGGCCGAGCGCTGCAAGTGCCGACAAAACCAATCCCCCGAGCTTCGCCATGCGATCCTCCATCGGTGACAGGCTACTGCAGTTGCCATTCGCTCGCTATGGTCACATCCGCATGAGTGAGGAACTTTCCGGACAGGTGGCGATCGTCACCGGCGGCGCATCGGGCATCGGTGCGGCCTCGGCCGCGCTGTTGGCCGAGGCCGGCGCCAGCGTGATCGTGGCCGACCTGCAGGCGGCGAAGGACGGGACGGGTCGCTTCGTGCAGCACGACGTCACCTCCGAGGAGTCGTGGCAGGCGCTGCTGGCCGACGTGCTGAAGCGCGAGGGCCGGCTCGACATCATGGTCAACAACGCCGGCATCGCCGGTGGCGCGGGCAGCGTCGAGAGCACCGATGTCGCCACCTGGCAGCGCGTGCATGCGGTCAACTCCGAGGGCGTGTTCCTCGGCTGCAAATACGCCATCCAGGGCATGAAGAAGACCGGTCCGAACAAGGCGGCAGCCAAGGGGTCGATCGTGAACCTCTCGTCGGTCGCAGGCCTGCAGGCCGGTGCAGGTGCGATCGCCTACACGGCGAGCAAGGGCGCGGTGCGCCTGCTCACCAAGAGCGTGGCGCTCTATTGCGCCGAGCGGAAGTACGGCATCCGCTGCAACTCGGTGCATCCAGGCGGCGTCGACACGCCGATCTTCGACGGTCTGTGGCAGATGGTCGGCCGCGAGCCCGGCAAGGCCTTCCTCGATGCGCGCCATCCCATCGGCCGCATGGCCGAGCCGCGCGAGATCGGCGAGGTCATCCTGTGGCTCGCCTCCGACCGCTCGAGCTTCGTGACCGGCGCGGAGATCGCGGCCGACGGCGGCATCACCACCGGACTGATGAGGAAGCAGGCCTTTGCCGCGGGTTGAGAACAAGGTCGTGCTCATCAGCGGTGGCGCCTCGGGCATCGGCGCCGCGACGGCGCGGCTGGTCGTGCGCGAAGGCGGCAGGGCCGTTCTGGCCGACCGCGATGAAGCCAAGGGCCAGGCACTGGCGGTCGAGCTCGGCAAGGGCGCGCTGTTCGTGCCACTCGACGTCACCGACGAGGCGGCCTGGCACAAGGCCGTCCAGGCCGCGGTCGTGAAGTTCGGGTCTCTGCACGGGTTGCTGAACGCGGCCGGCGTGGGCGTGCGCAACACCATCGAGGACTGCAGCCTCGCCGAGTACCGGCGCGTCAACGACGTCAATGCGCTGGGCACGTTCCTCGGCTGCAAGGCCGTGATCCCGGCGATGAAGGCGACGGGCGGCGGCTCGATCGTCAACATCTCCTCCGTGCTCGGCCTGCGCGGTGCGCCCTACGCCATGGCCTACTGCGCCAGCAAGGGCGCGGTGCGGCTGCTCACCAAGCACGTGGCGCTGCACTGCGCCCAGCAGAAGTACAACATCCGCTGCAACTCGGTGCATCCGGGCTACATCGACACGCCGATGATCGCGCCTCGCCTCGACCAGCCGATCGGCAACATGAGCGGCCGGCAATGGCTCGAGGAGCTGCATCCGCTGGGCCGCCTCGGCCAGGCCGAGGAGGTCGCCGCCATGATCCTGTTCCTGCTGTCCGACGAGAGCTCCTTCTCGACCGGCTCAGAATTCGTCTGCGACGGCGGCCTCACAGCCTAGCTAGCGCATCCCCGTGATCGAGTTGGCCATGGCGCGCGGGTCGCGCTTGGGCCAGCGGCCAGCTTCGACCTGGATGATGAAGTCGCCGACGATGCGGTTGAACTGGTCGGGATCCTCGATGTTGATGGTGTGGCCGCAGTTCGGCATCACCGCCAGCGCCGCCGACGGAATCTCGCGCTTCATCAGCACCGACGGCGTGAGGCAGGGCCAATCCTCGTCGCCGGTCAAGATGAGCGTCGGGATGGTGAGCGCGCGCATCTTCTCGACGAGGTCGTAGAGCGAGGGCCGCTGGCCCTGCACGCCGATCTGGGTGTTGGCCGAGCCCAGCGCCGAGTGCTCGCCGAGCTCCTTCTTGAACTGGGCGAAGCCGCGCGGGTCCTTGTTCTCGAACTGAACGCGCGTCGGTCCATAGGCGTACTTCTCGGCGAACTTAGCCATGCCCTCCTCCTTGAGGGTCTTGGCGACGGTCTCGACCTCGGACTTGAACTTGGACTGCTGGTCCTTCTCCGCCCCATAGCCGCAGCCTGCGACGACCAGCGACAGCGCCCGCTTGGGGTGCCGGAAGCCGAAATGCAGCGTGGCGAAGCCGCCCATCGACAGGCCGACGACATGCGCCTTGTCGATCTTGAGATGATCCATGACCGAGGCGATGTCGTCGGTGGCGCGGTTCTGCGAGTAGCTCTCCGGCTTCTCCGGCACGTCGGACGGTGGATAGCCGCGCGCGCTGTAGCTGATGCAGCGGTAGCGTTGTCCGAAGTGGCGCATCTGCGGTTCCCACGAGCGGTGGTCGGCCGCGAACTCGTGCACGAACACGATGGGCTGGCCGGCGCCGGTCTCCTCGTAATAGAGCTTCACCCCGTCGTCCGTGGTCGCAAACGGCATCGCTTCCCCCGTTTCGTTGATCTCAGTCGAAGTCCCGGTCGGCGCCGATCAGTCCGCGCAGCTCGCCGGCCAGCGCCGTGAACGCCGCCGATTGTGAGGCGCGCGGCCGCGGCAAGTCCACCTTGATGTCAGCCGCGATGCGGCCCGGCCGCGGCGTGAAGACCAGGATGCGGTCGGCGAGCAGCAGCGCCTCGTCGATCGAATGGGTGACGAACAGCACCGTCGTGCGCTGCCGTTCCCAGATCTGCAGCAGCTCGTCCTGCAGCTTGGCGCGCGTCTCTGCATCCAGCGCCCCGAACGGCTCGTCCATCAGCAGCGCCTTCGGTCCCGTTGTCAGGGCGCGCGCGATGCCGACGCGCTGGCGCATGCCGCCCGACAGCTCGTGCGGGTAGCGATCGGCGAAGCCCGTGAGACCCGTCATGTCGATGAACCGCGCCGCGATCTTGGCGCGTTCGGCGGCCGGCGTGCCGCGCGCTTTCATGTTGAACTCGACGTTGCGCTGCACCGTCATCCACGGGAACAGTCCGTGATCCTGGAACACGATGGCGGCATCGGGCGACGGTCCGTCGAGCTCGCGGCTCGCCACGACGATCTGGCCGGCGCTGGCCCGTTCCAGGCCGGCCACGATCTGCAGCAGGGTCGACTTGCCGCAACCCGATCGACCCAGCAGGCAGACGAAGTCACCCGCCTCGCAGGCGAAGTCGATGCCGCGCAGCGCCTCCACCGGCTCGGTCTTGCCGGGGTAAGTCTTGCCGACGCCGATGCACTCCAGGAACTTGCTCATTCCGGCGCGGCCGTGAGGCCCTCCTGCCAGCGGCAAACGTGTGCCCGCACGGCGCGCACCGCCTGATCGGCCAGCAGGCCGATGGCGCCGATGACGATGATGCCGGCGATGATCAGGTCGGAGCGGAAGGTGAGCTGGGCATTCAGGATCATGTAGCCCAGGCCCGACTTCACCGCGATCATCTCGGCGGTGACCACGGTCAGCCAGCCGCCGCCGACGGCGAGTCGCAGTCCGGTGAAGATGGCGGGCAGCGCGGCCGGCAGGATGATGTCCTTCATCACCAGAAACTCGCTGGCCCGCGCCGCCCGCGCCACCTTGATCAGGGTGCGCTCGATGGTGCGCACGCCGAAGATGGTGTTGATCAAGAGCGGCCAAGTGCCGGCCAGGAAGATCAGCGCGATCGCGGGCTTGTCGCCGATGCCGAGGAACAAGAGCGCCAGCGGAATGAGGGCGATCGGCGGGATCGAGCGGAAGATCTGGATCGACCAGTCGGTCATGGTGTCGAGGATCTGATAGCGGCCGATCATCAACCCCAGCGGCACGGCGAACAGGAAGGCGAGCGTGATGCCGACCGCCACGCGCCCGATGCTGGCCAGCGCATTGACCAGCACCGTGTCCCAGTCGTCGACGAAGACCATCAGGACCTTGGCCGGCGCCGGCAGCAGCACGGGCGGATAGACCCTGGCCTGGACCGCGAGCTCCCAGGCCAGCAGCAGCAGCGCCAGAGGCAGCAGCCCCAGCGCGCGACGCAGCTGCATCAGACGTAGCCGAGGTTCAGGAACTCGTCCCAGTTCGGCTCCTTCTCCGGCATCTTGTCGTCCGTCATCATCTTCGCGAGCGCCTTCAGGCCGCTCACGAAGCCCGGGCCGGAATCGGCGCTGAAGAACAGGTTCTTGGTCGAGAGCTCGGCGACCTCCTTGGTCATCTTGAACTGCTTCATCGTGGTCTCGATGGCGATCGACGGGTTGGCGGCCATCTCCTTGGTCGCCTTGACGTGCGCCGCCACCATCTTCTTCGTGAGGTCGGGCTCCTTCTTCACGAAGCCGCTCGAGGCCACGAAGCCCAGGTTGGTCTTGCCCATCGGCGAATCGTACGGCACCCACAGCCGCTTCCCCCAGCCGTTCAGCTCGGCCAGCGCGGCATAGGGCTCGAAGCAGCAGATCGCCGCGACGTCGCCGCGCATCAGGGGAATGGGCTGATCCTGGTTGTCCATGAAGGCCATCTCGACCTGGCCGTAGACGCCTTCCTGCTTGAGCTTCCAGTTCAGCGACACCAGCCCGATCGAGCCATTCTGGACGGCGATCTTCTTGCCCTTCAGCTCCTGGAAGCTCTTGATCGAGGGCTGTGCCAGCACCATCCACCCGCCGTCGCAGCCGTTGGCCAGGACCTGCATGGGGAAGCCCTTGGTAGCGACCTGCATGGTGGCTGAAAGCCCGCCATTGCCGATATCGACATCGCCCGACGCCACGGCCTGCATGCGCTGCACCAGCGAAGGGAACATCACCAGCTCGAGATCGATGCCTTCGGGCTTGAGCAGCGCCGGCATCAGGAAAGCGGCGTTGGTCGTCGTCGTGAAGGCCGAGCCCATCTTGACCTTGCGCAGGTTCTGACCAAGGGCGCTGCGCGAAACGATGGCAGGTGCCGCGAGCGCGGCAGGAAGGGCGGCGATGATATGGCGGCGCAGCATGGCTTTTCTCCTGGTCGGCATGGCGGAGCAAAAAAAGCAAATGGCGCGCCAATCCCTAGAATCCTTCATGCGCGACGACTGCCGCATGATGGCCTTGCGATGCTAACATTGATTGCATGAGCGAGATCGGAACCGGCCTGCAGAACGCCACGGGCATCCGCGACGGCATCGCCCGCGCCGGCTATGCCTTCGTCGAAGCCTCGGACATGCGCAATGCGCTCGCCCGCTTCGGCACGTTGGCCGACTGGCCAGCCTTCGCCGAAAGCTGGAACGATCTCGAGGTCGACACCTACATGGCCGACGGCGGCCGCTACCGGCGTCGCCGCTTCGGCGTGTGGGCAGCCGGTCGCCAGGGCCCGATCCTGCGCGGCCCGCACCAGGCGCACTTCCAGACGCTCGACTACAACCACCTGAACGGCGGCGTCGAGCGCTGGTTCAAGCCGATCACCGATGAGATCGGCGACGGCGCCAGCATGCGCACCATCCTGGAATACTGCCGCGCCCTGTTCGGACGCCTGGCGCCCGAGACCACGCGCTGGCACGTCGAGGCCCACCAGTTCCGCATCGAGGCGCGCCAGGGCGAGCAGGGCAAGCCCACGCCCGAGGGCATGCATCGCGACGGCGTCGACTATGTGCTGGTGCTGCTGGTCAACCGCCGCAACATCCAGAGCGGCACGACCACCGTGCACGACCTCGACAAGCGCACGCTGGGCAGCTTCACCCTGACCGATCCGCTCGACTCGGCGCTGGTCGACGACGCCCGCTGCTATCACGGCGTGACGCCGGTCGAGCCGGAGAATCCCGCCCAGCCCGCCTACCGCGACGTGCTGGTGGTGACCTTCAGGAAGTCGGCTTAGCCGCCGCCCATCTACCCACCGATCGTCACGCCGGCGTCAGCAATGATGGTCTGGCCGGTGATGAACGCGCCGGCCTTGCCCGCCAGCATCACCGCGATGCCGCCGATGTCGTCGGGCTCGCCGATGCGGCGCAGCGGGGCGGTCTGCAGGCGCTTGTCGAGATATTCGGGATTGTCCCACAGGGCGCGGGCGAAGTCGGTCTTGATCAGGCCGGGCGCAATCGTGTTCACGCGGATGTTGTCGGGTCCCAGCTCGGCGGCGAGATTGCGGGCGAGCTGCATGTCGGCCGCCTTGGAGATGCAATAGGCGCCAATCACGGTGCTCGCCCGCACGCCGCCGATCGACGACACGATGATAACCGAGCCGTCCTTCTTCGCCTTCATGTCGGGCGTGCAGAGATTGATCAGCCAGATGTTGCTGAGGATGTTGTTCTGCATGATCTTGGTGAAGGCCTCGTCCGGCATCTTGTCGGTCGGCCCGTAATACGGGTTGGATGCCGCGTTCAGCACCAGCACGTCGACCGGCCCGAGCTGCTTCTTGGTTTCGGCGATCAGGTTCTCGCACTGCGCCTTGTCCGAGATGTTGCAGGGGATGACGATCGCCTCCCCGCCGGCCTTGCGGATCTCCGCCGCCGCCTCGTCGCAGGCCGGCTTCTTGCGCGACGACACCACGACCTTGGCCCCCGAGAGTGCCAGATGCATGGCGATCGACTTGCCGATGCCCTTGCTCGAGCCGGTGACGACGGCGACCTTACCCCTGAGGTCGAAAAGCGGCGATGCCATGGTGCGTTCCTCCGATGAGTGCCGCACCCTGTGTCGCACGAAACCCGGCCGCTGCAAACGTGATCGCGTTCGCGCCTCGTGACGAAATCGCGCGCCAAGCCTCTGAAACCGCGCGGTGAATCGCAGTTGGCAGAGCCGATCTGCAGTCCGCTGAATGGGGACACGCGCGACAATCATTCCTCCTCCTGCGGCCATCAGTCGGCGTGCCGCGCCCGTTCGCTTGCGGCCTCGAGCAAGGCGATGTCGAGCTCGTCTTCGCGCGAGCCGCGCTGGGCCTGGTGCTCGCGCAGACGGTCGAAGCGCGCCAGCAGACGCATCAGCATGGCGTCGTTGTGTCTCTCGACCGAGGCGATCTGCTTGCCGCGATGGAACACCGGCCGGCAATCGGCACCCAGTGCGCGGCGCATGGCGAGGTCCTCCAGGATCTCCAGCCGGCCGGCCAGCATTTCCTCGTAGCGCCGCGCAAAGGCGGAATTGACGGCGCGCCAGCGCCGCACGGTGCGCGGTGTAATACCCGCCTGCGCCGCCGCCTCGGCTACCGAACCCGAGAGCGCCAGCCGGCGCAGGAAGTAAGTCTGCAGACGGGCGCGCGTCGGGCGGCGTGGCGGTCCGCCATCTCCGGCCGGCGGCGGTACAGGGGGTGTCAATGGTATGACGGGAAGGTCGGCCTCGCGGGACGCGCGCTCCTTTTGACGGCTGGTCATGCGGTTCTCCAAGTAATTACCCTGTTATTGTATAATAACTTTCGTATATTATCTACAGTCATTAAAGACCGCAGCGCCGGTTGACCTGGATCAAGGTTGTCGGGGCGACGCCACCGCACAAAGACCCTAGCCCCCGAGGCGCCGATCACCCTGCCAAGGCATTCCCGATGAATGGATCAAGCAAGCTGCTGCTGGCCATCGTCCTCGTCGTCGCGGTCGCCGCCATCGTCGAGTTCTGGCCGAAGACCCTCGACCGCCCGAGCCGGACGGCTCCTGCGGGCGCGGCGAGCGGCGGCACGGCGCTCACCCGGCCGTCCGGCGCAGAGGGCGCCGGGCCATCCTCGACCAATCGGCCGCTGGCAGCGTCGGCCTTGTCCGACGTGCCCGAAATGCTCTTCCAGGAATGCGTGAGGACCCGCCTGCCGATCGCAACTGACGCAGCGGGTCGTGCGCTCGCCTGCTCGAAAGCCCTGCAAAGCCGCCAGCTCTCGTCCGAGCAGATCGCGCTGGCGCGCCTGACGCGCGGCATCGCGCGCACGTTCCTCGGCGACCGCGAACTGGCGAGCGAGGACTACCTCGATACCGTCCGACGCTACGACCAGCTGATCGATCCGACCAATCCCGACGCGCTGATGCTCTATCGTCGCGCAGTCGCCTTGGAGGCGACCGGTCAGGCCGACAAGGCCCTCGACGACTATGGCGCCGCCATCAAGGCCGACCCCAGTTCGGCGATGGCCTTCCTCGGCCGCGGCGTGCTGATGGCGGGCCGCAAGCGCGCTTACGAACGCGCCATCGAGGACTTCGACAAGGTCCTGATCCTGCACCCCGACAACATCGATGCCTTGATCGCGCGCGGCGACGCGTTCAGCAATCTCGGCAACAGCGGCCGCGCGATGGCCGATCTCAATCGTGCGATCGCCTTCGCGCCGCAACGCGCCGAGGCATACCTGGCGCGCGGGCTGGCCGAGACGAGGAAAGGCAACACGATCGCCGCACAATCGGACTACAAGGAGACGCTCCGGCTCGATCCCAACAACGTCCACGCCCTCATCAATCTCGCCGCCCTGGATTGCCTCGAGGCGAAGTACGATGCTGCCATCGCCAAGCTCGATACCGCGATCTCCATCGACCAGGAGCAGGCGCGAGCCTTCTACAATCGCGGATACGCGCGGTTCGCGCTCCAACAGTACGACAAAGCCATCGCCGACTACGACATGGCCATCCGCCTCGAGCCCGGGCTCGGCGTCGCGTACGGCAACCGGGCCCTCGCCCGGACGCTCGAAGGCCGTGATCTCATCAAGGCGCTGGCCGACAGCGACGAGGCCCTGAAGCTGCAGCCGCTCAATGTCGATATTCGCGAGACGCGCGGCTTCATCTACCTGAAGCTCGGCGATCCCGCCCTCGCCCTGCATGAGTACGACCTGGCGCTCGAGGTCGACCCTCAGCGCGCGCTGGCGCTCTATGGTCGAGGCGCCGCCAAGACTCGCCTCGGTAACGTCGCTGCCGGCAAGCTCGACCAGGCGGCCGCAGAGGCCCTCAATCCAGTCGTCGCACGGGAATTCGCCGCCTACGGATTGTAGCCGTCAAGGATGCCCCAGCAGAGCCTGGCGGAAGCGATCCTTGAGATGCGCGCCGTCCTGCGGCGGCATGACGAACTCGAGCTTCTCGACCATCACCTTGACCAGGCGGAACACCGGGCCCTTCTTCGTCCGCGCGTCCTTCACCAGCTGAGCCACATCGCCCGCCTCGCGCACCGTGCCGACATCGGCGATGCCGCAACCCCGGGCGATCATCGCCAGGTCCGCCCCGGCACCTGACTCGGTGGGGCCGTTGTTGCGCGGGCTGGTGTGCGAGGCCTGGTTGCCGGTCTCGCCGAACTTCTCGTTGTCCAGCACCACGATCGCGAGGTTCTCGGGCTGCTGCGTCGCCACGGTGGCGAGCGATCCCAGGCTCATCATGAGATCGGCATCACCGGTGATCACCAACACGCGCTTTTGCGGCTGCGCCAGGGCGAGGCCCAGCCCCATGCTGACCGGCGCGCCCATGGCGCCCCACAGCGGCATGTTGAGGGGACGGTCGCCAGCCTCGGTGATGTCCCAGTTCGACGAGCCCAGTCCCGCGATCACCAGGAGATTGTCGTCGGCGCCCTCGAGGATCTTCCTGACCAGCGGGCGGCGCTGCAGCGTGGCCTGGCTCATTTGGAGACCTTCTTGCCGAAATCCTTGATGCCGATCAGCTTTTGGCGCAGCAGGACCGCGACCGCCTGCCCGCCGTTGAAGGCGGCGCGCGCCGCGGCGTCGACCGTAGCCCTTACGTCTTCGGCATTGTCGACCGGGTAGAGCAGCACGCCCATCGCCTCCAGCACCTTGGGCGTACCCTGACCCATCGGGTACTGCCACGAATTGAACTCGCCCCACTCGCCGCGCATGGTGATCACGGTCAAGAACGGAAAGCGCAACGTCTTGGTGAGACCCATCATGTTGATGGTATTGCCCACGCCCGAGCTCTGCATCAGCAGCGCCGAGCGCTGACCGCCCAGCCAGGCACCGGCGGCCAACGCGATGCCTTCTTCCTCCGTCGTCAGCGGCACGGTGCGGATCGAATTGGAGCGCTGGCAATGCTCGATCAGCCGCGAATGGCCGGCATCGGGCACGTGATAGACCTGCTTGATGTCGTGGGTCTGAAGGACTTCGAAGATCTGGTCGCGCCAGTCAGAGGGGGTCTCGGCGTTCATGGCCGCGACGTTAGCCATCGCCGACCGCGTATTCAAAGAGCAATCGCCAGAAATGGTGACGATTGGAACGAAATCGGGGGGATCATCACGCCGCAATGCACTTACGTTGAATTTGCGCCACCAGGATTTGAGGGCTGTCGGTAAACGAACCGCGAGCCGCTCCAGACCTCAAGTCCACGGAGGCGGCGCCCAATTCGCCTTGCAAACCCAAGCCAACGGGCGCCTAGTATCCACATCGTCGGCTCGCTACCTGGGCGTCGACGGCCGAGAGACAGCGGCATCTAAGCAAAGAATATCCCGCGCTCCCGCTCACACTCATAGTGACGGAGGGCGCGATGAAATCCGCGTTCGAATGCTATCAACATGCCGCAAAATGCGAGCGGATGGCCAAGGAGGCACTAGACACCGCTAGCCGCAGGATGCTGCGCACGACCGCCGAACACTGGCGCACATTGGGAAATGCAGCCAAAGCCAACGAAGGCCGTGAAGCTCAGGACCCTTTGCCAGAGACGCAATCAGACTAACCAAGCCCTACGGATAACGAGGCGCGCAACGGAGCAGAGTTTCGAAGCTCCGCATCAACGCCTCATGACTCTGCGTCAAGGCGCTGGCGAGCTCTTCCCGGCAGAGGCGCATACTCGCCTGCCTCTCTCGATAAGCAATTCGGGCGTCGGCAAGATGCGACGCTGCTGCTTTGTGCGCTGCCATGTACGGGGGACCATGGGCGCGTCCGGAGCCCCGCGCAAGCGGCCGTACGCTAATCGTTCTATCGTGCCCAAACTCCAGCCCCAGCTATTCAGGCTTGGACTTATCCACCTCCGGAGCTCCTGGCTCAACCGGCCCCTGTTGCTGCACCTGCTGCTGTTCGTGGACTACAGCCCCACCGGCAACCCCAACAACTCCAGACCCACGCCCTTCAAGCTGGGCCGCTCTCGCTTCCAACTCGTCGGCGTACCCATTCAAACGCTCGACATCGGCCTGCTGGCTTTGCGACGCGGCCAACCTCCGAGCCCGTCGAGCCAAATCCCGTAAGTCATGTGCGTCCCGTCGAGGATCTGACAAATGCGCTTCCCCCTGAGCTCACGTAACGCGGACTCGCGGAGAAGGTTACACCCCCGGTGCTAGCGGCGGCGTTCGCAAAGGCCGACAGGAAGGCGGCGGTGGGCAACGGATGTTTGGCGGCTCACAAAGGACGCTGTGTTGCTTAGCTACTGCCGCCCACCACGCGCTGCCCCGCGATCTGTGTCAATCCCAGCGCGACAGACAGGAAGTCCGATCCCGTGGTCAGCCGGGCGGCGGGAGCCGCCGCGGCGATCGCCGACCTCACGGCAGGCACGCGGCTCGAGCCGCCGGTGAGGAAGATGGTATCGATCGCGTTGCCGTCGAGCCCCGCCCTGGCAATGCACTCGCGGGCCGCCGCGTGGAGCCGGTCGGTGCCGACGGCGATCGCTCGCTCGAAGTTGGCGCGAGTCGTCGGAATGGCAAGGCCGTGCTCGAGGAAGCCCAGCGACACGAGGGCATCGTCGATATCGCTCAGCTCGATCTTGGTATCTTCCACCGCGAAGGCCATGCGATGGCCAAGACGCTGGCGAACCGCCGTCAGCAGTCGCCGGACCTTTTCCGGCTCGGCGGCATCGGCAACGAGCTCGGCCAGCGCGCGCTCATTCTTGTAGGTGTAGGCGAAGTTGATCGTGGCCCAGGTGGCGAGCTCGTGATAGGGCGCGTTCGGCATCGGTAGGCCCTTCTTGAGCAGGCGCGTGCCGAGGCCCAGCATCGGCATCACGGCGGCAAGGCTCAAGGCGGTGTCGAAATCGGTGCCGCCGACGCGCACGCCCGCCGTCGCCAGGATATCGTCGCCGCGCTCGGCACGGCCGCGACGGTCGGGCCCGATGCGGACGATCGAAAAATCGCTGGTGCCGCCGCCGATATCGGCGATCAGCACCAGTTCCTCCGCCGATACCGTCTGTTCATAATGGTGCGCGGCAGCGATCGGCTCGGGCACGAAGACGATGTCCCGGAATCCTGCCTCGCGCGCAATGGTCTCGAGCACGGCTTGCGCGCGCCCATCACCCTCCGCGTCGCCATCGACGAAGTGCACCGGTCGGCCATGCACCACGGCCGTGATCTCCTCGCCGGCGAACGCTTCGGCCTTGCGCTTGAGATGGCGCACGAAGATCGCGACGACCTCGGCGAGCGCCACCTTGCGGCCGCCCAGGCTGGTCTTCTCGTGGATCAGCGAGGAGCCCAGGATGGTCTTGAGCGCCCGCATCAATCGGCCCTCGGTCTGGCCGACATAGGCAGAGATCGCCTCGCTGCCGAACAGCACCCGGCCCTTGGTCTCTAAGTCGAAGAACACCGCACTCGGCATCAATGTGCGCTCGTCCTCGAGCGGCGCCAGCGCAAGCTCGTTGCCGCGGGCGATCCCGATCGCCGAGTTCGAGGTGCCGAAATCCAGTCCGCAGGCGATCATGCTTGTCCCCTTCCATACGCGCCCTCGTGAGCGAAGGGGATCTCATCTATGTCAACCGAAGCGGCGTTGCCAGACTGTTTCTTTTCGCTTATGCTGTCCTCGATAGTGGGATGTCCGCGAAAGCGGGCGTCCTTTTTTGTTGAGCGGGTACCGATGCGCATTGTGGGAATGCCGGTGGTGCTGATCGCCGGTGCCGCCTTGAGCGGTTACTGGATGTGGCGGCGCGCGACGGCCACGATGTATTACCGCTCGGCCAACCCCACCATCCGACCATCGCACGTCACGCCGGAGGAATACGACGCCCAGGTGATCAGGCGCCGCAAGCGCGTGCGCCTCTTGAAGTCGGCGTTTGCGGCTGCAGCGGGCGGCCTGCTCGCCGCGCTGCTGTTCGTGCTGGTGGACGGCGGGCTGTCGCGGCACTGAGCGGGCGCGTGAACGACAGCCGGGTGCGCGTGTTGGCGGCTGGGGCCATCGGCAACCTGCTCGAATGGTACGACTTCGCGATCTACGGCTACTTCGCACCGCAGATCGGTCGCGCCTTCTTTCCCCATGCCGATCCGATGGCTCAGGTGCTGGCGGCGTTCGGCGTGTTCGCCGCGGGTTACCTCATGCGCCCCCTGGGTGGCGCGCTGGTCGGCCATATCGGAGATCGTCATGGCCGGCGTGCCGCTCTCATATTCTCCATCGCCGCGATGGCCGGACCGACATTCCTGGTCGGTCTGCTGCCGGGCCATGCAACCCTCGGCGTGGCGGCGCCGATCCTGCTCATTCTGCTGCGCTGCCTGCAGGGGCTGTCAGCGGGCGGCGAGTGGAGCACCTCCTTCATCTTCCTGATCGAACGAGCCCCTGCCCATCGCCGCGGCCTGGTCGGCGCCATCGCCTCTTCGGGCGGCATCTCCGGCATCCTGCTGGGCTCGGCGTCGGCCGCCTTGCTGGCATCGATCCTGCCGCCGGCCGCGCTGGAGGAGTGGGGCTGGCGGCTGCCCTTCCTGCTGGGACTACTGGCCGGCATCGCCGGCTGGACGCTACGGCGCGGCTTGAGCAACACCGCCGAGCAGCAGGCCGCGCCGACCACGCCGCTGCTTGACGCGCTGCACCATCATCCCAGGGTGATCGCGCGCGTTGCCGGCATCGCCGCGTTCGCCGCCAGCGGCCTTTACCTGATGTTCCTCTACATCGTGAGCTGGCTGCAATCCGTCGACGGCATCGCCCCCGAGCGCGCCCTCGACATCAACACGGCGAGCATGGTGGCGCTGATCCCGGTCGAGCTGGCCGCGGGCTGGCTGAGCGACCGGCTCGGCGGGCGAAGGGTCCTGCTCTCCGCCCTCGGCTTGGCGGCGCTGAGTGCGCTGCCCCTGCTGTGGCTGATGCACCAACCATCGACCGCCGCCATTCTCGCCGGACAGCTGGGCTTCGTGCTCACCATCGGCACCGTGCTCGCTGTTCAGCCCGCCTTCATGGTCGCGGTGACGCCGGCGACGCTGCGCTGCTCGACCGTGGGGCTCGGCTACAACATTACGCTGGCATCGGTCGGGGGACTAAGTCCATTGGCGGCAGCTTGGCTGGTGCATCGCACCGGCGTCGACCTCAGCCCGGCCGGATTGATGAGCGGCGCCGCAGTGGTCTCGATCATCGCCATCCTGTGGGCCGTGCCCCTCGAGGTCGTGGCCGCCGGCCGCGAATGAGCTGCTGTCAGGCGTCGTTACGCAATTCGGAACGTGCCGCCCGCGGCGCACGCTGTCCATGCGGATGGCGCATTTATTGCTGTCCATTACGGGCGCATAATGGTGCGAACAATCCCACAGGATCGAGCGATGCAGCCGCAGACGAGTCCCGCACCTTCAGCCCTCGCGCCGCCGACCATGATCGGCGGCGAGATCCCGTTGATCGACGTGTCGGGCTTCCTGGCGGGCAAGCCGGGCGCCGCCGAGCGCGCCGCCGCCGAGCTGCGCTTCGCCTTCGAGAATGTCGGCTTCTACTACCTTGCGGGCCACGGCGTGCCGCAGGCGCTGATCGATACCGCCTATGCCGAGGCGGCGCGCTTCCATGCGCTGCCGCTCGACACCAAGCTCGCGGTCAAGGTCGACGAGCACAATATCGGCTACATGCCGATCGCGCGGAAGCCGCCGCCCAACGCCGCGGCGCAGGGCAAGAAGCCCAGCCAGAACGAGGCCTACTTCCTGCGCCGGGAGAAGACTCCCGACCATCCCGACGTGGTCTCCAATCGGCGTTTCCATGCCATGAACAAGTGGCCCGACGAGGCGGCCATCCCGGGCTTCCGCGCCAACATGGTCTCTTACATGACGACGATGGAGGCGCTGTGCCGCAAGCTGGTACGCCTTTATGCGCTGGCGCTCGACCTGCCGGAGACGTTCTTCGACCCGAGCTTCGCCGAGCCGCACATGATCCTGCGCATGTCGCGCTATCCCGCGATCGATGCGGCTGACGAGACGGTGAACAGCCTGGTGGCGCATACCGATTCGGGCTTCATGACCTTGCTGCCGCCCAACAAGGTGCAAGGGCTGGAGATCAACCTGCCCGATGGCCGCTGGCTGGAAGCGCCGGGTGTGCCGGATGCCTTCGTGGTCAACGGCGGCGACATCCTCCATCGCTGGAGCAACGAGCGCTTCCTGTCGACGCCGCATCGCGTGCGCAACCTCTCGGGCACGCTGCGCTATGCCGTGCCGTTCTTTTGCGATCCCAACCACGACACCGTCATCGAGTGCCTGCCCTCCTGCCAGTCGGCGGAGCAGCCGGCCAAGTACCCGCCGATCAAGATGGGCGACTACGCGCTGTGGTTCGCCGCCCAGCGCTACGAGCACATGCAGAAGGTGCAGGCGCCGAGCGAGGCGGAGATCGCGCCCGGCGCACGCGCAACGAGCCGCTGGCAGAGCTGATCTTAAGGAGTAGCGCGTGAGAACAGCAGCCCTCCTCACCCTGAGGAGCGGCCCGAAGGGTCGCGTCTCGAAGGGTGGGCAACAGCGAGGCCGCGTCCCACCCTTCGAGACGCCGCGCTTCGCGCGGCTCCTCAGGGTGAGGGCTTTGCTGCTGCCGGTGCTGCTTGCTTCTTTCGCCATCCCCGCCCACGCCCAGCAGCCCAAGACCATCCGGGCGGTGATGCATTCGGACCTCAAGGTGCTCGATCCGGTGTGGACCACCGCCAACATCGTGCGCAACCACGGCTACATGGTGTGGGACACGCTGTTTGCGATGGACGAGAAGATGCAGGTCCAGCCGCAGATGGTCGATCGCTGGACGCTGAGCGACGACAGGCTCACCTACACCTTCACCCTGCGCGATGGGCTCAGGTTCCACGACGGCAAGCCGGTCACGTCGGAAGACTGCATCGCCTCGCTGAAGCGCTGGGGCGCGCGCGATTCGACCGGCGTCAAGCTCATGAGCTTCGTCGCGGGCTTCGAGCTCGTCGACGACAGGACCTTCAAGCTGGTCCTGAAGGAGCCCTATGGGCTGGTCCTCGATTCGCTCGCCAAGCCGGGCAGCTCGACGCCGCTCGTCATGCCGAAGCGCATCGCGGAGACCGATCCCAACAAGCAGATCGACGAATTCGTGGGCTCAGGCCCCTTCATCTTCAAGAAGGACGAGTGGAAGCCCGGCGAGCGCACCGTCTATGTGCGCAATCCCGACTACAAGCCCCGCCCGGAGCCGCCGTCGGGCCTGGCGGGCGGCAAGGTCGTCAAGGTCGACCGCGTCGAATGGCTGGCGATCCCCGACCATCAGACCGCGGTCAACGCCCTGCTGGCAGGCGAGATCGACTATATCGAGGCGCCGCCGCACGACCTGAAGGCGCTGCTGCAGGCCGACAAGAATATCCGGCTGGAAGTCTACAACACGATCGGCGCGCAATACGTGTTCCGCTGGAACATCGCGGTGCCGCCGTTCAACGATGAGCGGGTGCGCCGCGCCGCCATGTACGCCTTCAATCAGGAGGACTTCCTGAAGGGCGTGATCGGCGACGAAAGGTACTATCAGGTCTGCCTCGCCATGTTCGTCTGCGGCACGCCGCTGGAGAACAAGGCCGGCATGGACGGCCTGCTGCAGTCGAACTTAGCCAAGTCGAAGGCACTCCTGAAGGAGGCAGGCTACGACGGCACGCCGATCGTCATGCTGCATACCACCGACATCGCCGTGCTCACCAATGCCGGGCCGATCGCCAAGTCGCTGCTCGAGCAGGGCGGCTTCAAGGTGGAGACGGTGCCGCTCGATTTCCAGGCGATCGTTGCGCGGCGTCTGCGCAAGACGGCGCCGGCCGACGGCGGCTGGAACGGCTTCATGACGGCGTGGCTCTCGGTCGACATGATGAACCCATTGACCAACAGCATGCTCACGGCATCGTGCGAAAAGGCTAATTTCGGCTGGCCGTGCGATGCCGAGATCGAGCGCCTGCGCGACGCCTTCGCCCGCGCGCCCGACCTGCCGGCGCGCCAGAAGATCGCCGCCGAGCTGCAGGCGCGCGCCGTGCACTACGGCACCCACATCCATCTCGGCCAGTACACGCTGCCCACCGCGACGCGGGCCGATCGGCTGAGTGGCATGGTGACGAGCCCGATCCCGGTGTTCTGGAACATCGAGAAGAGATAGGCGTCAGACTCCTCTCCCCCTTGGGGGAGAGGAAGATGAGAGCGCGTGAAACAAGCACGAGCAATGGGTGCGGCATCTGGCATAGTCGCCTCGATGCCTCAGCCCACCAGCCTTCGCCTCGTTGCCGCCGGTACGATCGGCAATGTGCTCGAGTGGTACGACTTCGCGATCTACGGCTATTTCGCCATCTCGATCGGGCAGACCTTCTTTCGCGGCGACAGTGCGGTGGCCCAGGTGCTGGGGGCGTTCGGCATCTTCGCGATAGGGTCCATCATGCGGCCGCTTGGGGGCATGCTGATGGGCTATGTCGGCGACCGCTACGGCCGGCGCACCGCACTCACTATCTCCGTGAGCGCCATGGCCGTGACCAGTTTCCTGCTCGGGCTGCTGCCGGGGTACGCCACGCTGGGTTTGGCGGCACCGGCCGCGCTCACGCTGCTGCGCATGATCCAGGGCCTGTCGGCGGGCGGCGAGTGCACGACGGCGTTCACCTACATGATCGAGAACAGCAAGCCGCATCGCCGTGGCCTGATCGGCGGCATCGCGTGCGCCAGCATGACGCTCGGCACCCTGCTGGGATCGGGCGTCGGCGCCCTCGTGGCAGGCCTGCTGACGGTGGACCAGCTGCACGGATGGGGCTGGCGCATACCTTTCCTGTCCGGCCTTGCGGTGGGTGTCGTCGGCTGGTTCATGCGGCGGCGGCTCGAGGACAGCTACCGGCCGCCGGAAAGCTCCTCGCCGATCGCCGAGACGTTCCGCAATCACAAGGGACTGGTGGGACGCATCGCCGCGCTGAACGCCTTTTCGGGGAGCACCTTCTTCCTCATGTTCCTCTATGTCGCGAGCTGGCTGCAGTTCGTCGATGGCATAGCCCCCGCGCAGGCCCTCAGCATCAACACCGTCAGCATCGCGGCCGTCGTTCTCGTGGAGGTGCTTGCAGGCTGGCTGAGCGATCGAGTCGGGCGCAAGCCGCTCGTGATCGCTGCCCTCGTCGTCGGCCTGGTCGCGGCGGTGCCGATCTTCTGGCTATTGCATCACCCCAGCCTTGCGATGATCCTGCTCGGCCAGCTCGTCGCCGTACTGGTGACCGGCTTCGCCATCGGCGGAATGCCCGCGCTGCTCGTCGAGAGCACGCCACCGGCGGTCCGCTGCACCACGATCGCCCTCGGCTACAATGCCGCCTTCGGCATGATCGGCGGTCTCACGCCCTTGGCGGCGACCTGGCTGGTCCATCGCACCGGCACCGACCTCAGCCCGGGCTTCCTGATGATGGCGGCCGCCGCGATCTCGCTCGCTGCCGCGTTCTTCTTCAGGGAGACGGTGCCGGCCAAGGCGAAAGCCGGCTGATGCGGCGGCGTGTCTTCACCGCGGGCGCCGTCGCCCTGACCGCCGCGCCGACACGGGCGGCCGAACCCGCCTGGATCGACGCTCATGCCCACGTCTTCGTGAAGGGCCTGCCGCTCGCCATCGACGCCCGCTACCGGCCGGATTACGACGCCTCATGGGAGACGCTGCTGGCGTTGGCCGAGCAGAACGGCGTCGGCCGCGCCGTGATCCTGCAGCCGTCGTTCCTGGGCTTCGACAATTCCTACCTGTTCGAGGCGCTGCGCGCGCGGCCCGAGCGGTTCCGCGGCGTGCCGTGGATATCGCCATCGGTCACGGTCACCGCCGACGACTGGGAGAGCCTGGCCGGGATCGGCGTGCGCGGGCTGCGCTTTCCCATCTACGGCCTGCCGACGCCGCAATGGTCCTACTACAAGAACATGCTGGCCGAGGCGAAGAAGCGCGGCTGGCCGATCCACCTCTACGTCGAGAGCAGCCGGCTGGCCGAGATCCTGCCCATCCTGCTCGACGATGGGCTCAAGGTGGTGATCCCGCACTACGGCATGTTCGATCGCACGTTGGGACCGGCGCGCGATCCCGGCTTCAAGGTGCTGCTGGAGAGCGCCAAGAGTCGCAACGTCTGGGTGGTGATGTGCGGCGCCTACCGCGTCGGGCCTGAGCGGGCACGCGTGGCGACGCCCATGTTGCTCGATGCCTTCGGTCCCGACCGCCTGATGTGGGCCAGCGACTGGCCGCACACCGATACCGGATTGAACCGCGTCACGACCTATCCGCAGACCCTGAAGTGGTTCGAGGAATGGGTGCCGGACAAGCCAACGCGACAGACGATCCTGGTGGAGACACCGTCCAGGCTCTACGGCTTCTAGGAGGCGCCACCCTCGACGCCGCGGCCCTCGGCGCGCCAGCGCAGCATGCCGCCCGGCAGGTTGGCGATGTCGGCAAAGCCCGCCTTCTGCAGGATCGCCGTGGCGTGGGCCGAACGGCTGCCGGCGCGGCACACCGCGACGATGGGTTTGTCCTTGGGCAGTTCCCTGGCGCGCTGGGCGAGCTCGCCCAACGGCACAAGCGTGGCGCCTCGGATGTGGCCCAGCGGACCCGTGAACTCGTTGGGCTCGCGCACGTCCAGCACCTGGACCCTGGCGAGGTTCTCCTCCAGCCAGTGCGGCTCCACTTCCCAGACGCCGCCGAAGGTAAACCGCAGCGGCGCCCAGTGTGGGTCAGGTGGCACTGCGGTCTCGTTGCCCGGCTGGCCGCACCGCAGGTTGGCGGGCACCGCCTCGTCGATCTTCTTGGGATGCGGCAGATCGAGGTTCTTCATGTAGCCGACATAGTCGCCCTCGCCGACCTCGCCGCCCAGCCGCGGATTGAACTTCTTCTCCTCGGCGACGCTGGTGGCGGAGAGGCCACGATAGTCGTGTGCGGGATAGAGCAGGCAGGATTCGGGCAACGAGAAGATGCGTGAGCGCACCGAGCGGTAGAGTGCGCGCGGATCGCCCTCCTGGAAGTCCGTGCGGCCCGAGCCACGGATCAGGAGGCAGTCGCCGGTGAAGGCCATGCTCTCGTCGTCGAGCACGTAGGTGACGCAGCCGTTGGTGTGGCCCGGCGTGGCACGCACCTCGACCGAGCGGCGGCCGAACTCGACGCGATCGCCGTCGGCCAGCGCGCGGTCGGCCCCCGACGCGCCGGCCGCCGCCGCCAGGGCGATCTGGCTGCCGAGCCTCTGCTTCAGCAGCCACGCGCCGGTCACGTGGTCGGCATGGACGTGGGTATCGAGCGTCCATTTGAGCTGCAGCCCCAGCTCGCCGATCAGGGCGGCGTCGCGGCGAACCTGCTCGAATACCGGGTCGATCAGCAACGCCTCGCGCGTTACCGAGCAGCCCAGCAGGTAGGTGTAGGTCGAGGAGGTCGGATCGAAGAGCTGGCGGAAGACAAGCATAGGGAAAGTCTACCACTCCTCTCCCCCGCTAGGGGGAGAGGCTGGGTGAGGGGGTTACGCACAGGCCCCGGGCAAGCGCGCCTCACGCCGCCGGCGCGCTGGCCTTGTCGATGGCCGCCACCGATTCCGGATCGAGCTTGATCGCGGGGGCCGCAACCAGGTCCTTGAGCTGGTCGAGGCTGGTCGCGCTGACGATCGGGGCGGTGATGGCCTTGCGCTGCATCAGCCAGGCCA
>Ga0209909_100161_pt1 | contig 105642 bp, 107 predicted proteins | sample FECB22metaG_FD_188302 | JGI IMG/M metagenome (GOLD analysis project Ga0209909, IMG submission 188302) | Cyanobacterial communities from the Joint Genome Institute, California, USA - FECB-22 (SPAdes) (version 3) | ecosystem: Environmental > Aquatic > Thermal springs > Hot (42-90C) > Microbial...
CCGTTCTGCGTGAGGCTCATGTCGCGCATGAAGGTGAGACGGGCGGTTTCCATGTAGGCGCAGATCGCCACGTTGTTCACGTGGCCGGCGGCGTCCTGGTCGGAGAAGCGCACCGTGTCGGTGCACCAGTGCGGGTAGATCGAGCGATCCTGCAGGCGTTTGTTGCGTGACATGCGGCGAGTGTACCATCCCGCCGCCATGGCACATCCGATCTTCACCGAGGAACACGACCTGATCCGCGCCCAGTTGCGCCGCTTCGTCGAAGAGAAGGTGAAGCCGCACGGCCCGAAGTGGGAGGACGCAGGCTTCGTGCCGCGCCAGGTCCTGCGCGAGATGGGCGAGCTCGGCTTCTTCTCGCTGCGCGTGCCCGAGGCGCTGGGGGGCGCCGGCCTCGATGCCCGCGCCTCGGTCGTGCTGGCCGAGGAGGTCGGCCGCTCGACCCATGGGGGCTTTGCCATCACCGTGCTGGTACACACCGACATGGCGAGCCCGCACCTGCTGCGCTTCGGCGACAAGCGGCAGCTCGAGAAGTATCTGCCGGAGGTCATCGCGGGGAAGACCATCACCGCCGTCGGCGTTACCGAGCCCGGCGCCGGCTCCGACGTCGCCGGCATCCGCACCCGCGCCGTGCGCGACGGCAACGACTACGTGCTGAACGGCGCCAAGATGTTCATCACCAACGGCGTGCACGGCGATCTCTATTTCATCGCCGCGCGCACCGATCCCGAGGCCAAGGGCAGCCGCGCCATCACCATGTTCATCGTCGAGAAGGGCATGCCGGGCTTCAAGGTCGGGCGCGCCCTGGACAAGACCGGCTGGCGCTCGTCCGACACCGCCGAGCTGATCTTCGAGGATTGCCGGGTGCCGGCCGAGAACGTGCTGGGCGAGGTCAATCGCGGCTTCTATTCGATCATGGCCAATTTTCAGACGGAGCGGCTGGTGATCGGCGCCATGGCCATGGCCGAGGCGCGCGAGGCGATCCGCCTCACCTTCGAGCATGTCAGCCAGCGCACCGCCTTCGGCAAGCCGTTGTGGGACAAGCAGACGATCCGCCAGCGCCTGTCACGGCGGCTCGCCGAGGTCGAGGCGGCACGCCAGCTGGTGCATCACACCGCTTGGCTCGATGCCGAAGGGCAGGACTGTGTCGCCCAGGTCTCGATGGTCAAGGCGCTGGCCGGCGATCTCGTGAACCAGGTCCTGTACGACTGCGTCCAGTTCCACGGCGGCATGGGCTTCGTGCGCGAAACGCCGGTCGAGCGCATGGCCCGCGATGCGCGCGTGCAAGCGATCGGCGGCGGCGCCTCGGAGGTGATGCTGGAGGAGATCGCCAAGCGCTTCGGGGTGGCAGTAGCGGATTAAGGGCTACTTCGGCGCCACCAGCCAGGGGCCGATGGCCAGCAGCTTGCACTCAACACCGGCGGCATTGCGGCATTCGCCGAGCGCGTCGCGCGCGGCATCCGGCTCGCCCGGCTTGCCGGAGACGATGCCGAGATGGCCGTTGTCCGCCACGGCGATGGCGCGCCAGTCATTGTCCACGAGGTAGCGCTCGATGGCGGACTGCTGCGTGGCATTCGCCGCGGAAACAGCTTGCGGTGTGAAGATGCCGATGACGCGATGGAGCTGCGGAACGCGCACCACCACTTGGTCGTCGACCGAATAGACGAAGCACGGCCGGCCGGTGATCTGCCCGCAGGTCTGCAGATTGCGCCGGATGGCGTCGGCGTCGCTCTCGCTCGGCGACCACCAGGTGGTGGGACCATGGCCAAGTACAAACGCGCGATGGCGGGTCGTCCGCATATAGTGCTCGACGAGGTTCTGGCGTACGCGCTCGATGATCAGCGGCACGGTCGCGGGGTCCAACGGCACCGGCGGGGACAGCTTCGCTGCCGGCACATAGGGCGCGGGCGGCATCGGCGGCGGCCGGAACGGCCACACCACTTCGTTGCCGACGGCGTAGATCATGCACGGGTCGAATTCGCGGCTGATGGGCACCTCGCGCTCGACCAGGGCGTTGCACTCTTCGAGGGCGCGGCGCCTGGCATCCGGCACGTCGAGCATGCGCGTCGCGATGGCGAACCAGCCGCGCACGTTGATCGCCATGGCCTTCGCGTCTTCGGCACGCGCGTATTCCTCGAGACGCCGCTCGCGCCAATGCGGCACGAAAGGGACCTCGCTGGCAACGTAAGGCCGTGGCGCAGGAGGGGGAGGCGCGGCCGCCGCCGGTGGCGGCGGCGCCGTTGCTGGAACAGCAGCGCCAGCAGCGGGTGGCGCCGGCGCTGGCACGCTTGCAGCAGGCGCCGGCGCCGCCGGAACCGGCGCTGCGGCAGGAGGGGCCGCGGAAGCCTCCGCGACGCGCGTGGGAGCGGCGGCCGGACCGGAGCGTTCGTACAGGAACCAGACGCCGGCGATCGCCAGCACGGCCACCAGCGCGCCACCACCGACGATGACGGCGAGGCGCGATGTTTTGGCGGCTTGTGGCTTAACCGCAGGCATCGCGACTGAGACCTGCGGGCTCCCGCCACCAATGGTCAAGCGATAGGCATGGATGGCGCGCGGGATGTTCTTCACATGCTGCTCGCCCATGTCCTCGGCGCCCAGCGTCAGCTTGCCGGCGATCTGCTCGTAGACGGCGGCCGACACGCAAACTCCGCCGGGCTTGGCGATGGATTCCAACCGCGCCGCAACATTGACGGCGTCGCCCAGCAGGTCCTCGCCGCTTTCCACCACGTCGCCGAGGTTGACGCCGATGCGCAGCACCATCTGGTCGTTGGGGGCCGCCGGGTCGTTGGCCGCCCGCATGGCCTCCTGGATCTCGAGTGCGGCGCGGACGGCTTCGACGGGACTGGCGAACTCCGCCAGCAGGCCATCGCCGGTCAGCTTGAAGACGCGTCCCCGGTGGTGCTTGACCAGCGCCTGCGCGGTCGCCATGCGATTGCCCAGCAGGGCGAGGGCGTGTTCCTCATCGCGGGCCGACATCGAGCTGAAGCCGACGACGTCGATATCCATGATCGTGGTCAGGCGCCGGACGAGCTCGGGATCGGTCATGGTAACAGGCTAGCCGACAGCCCCCGTCCAGACCATATGTCGAGACCATAGGAAGGCCGGCTCCAGGAGTTCCTTGCCTCCCTGCCCGTGCTCTGCGAAGACCGGTTTGCATGCAGTACAAGCCCCCGCGTTACTGGGACGACTACGAAGTCGGCCAGAAATTCGAGCTCGGCTCGACCAGCTTCACCGCCGATGAGATCGTCGAATTTGCCACCAGGTACGACCCCCAGAGCTTTCACGTCGATGCGGCGGCCGCCGCCAAGTCGATGTTCGGCGGGCTGATCGCCTCGGGCTGGCACGTCAATGCCAAGCTGATGCGCCTGTTCGTCGACAACTATGTCGACCAACGCACGGCGCTCGGCTCGCCCGGCGTCGACGAGATCCGTTGGCTGAAACCGGTGCGGCCGGGCGACAGGCTGACCGCCTGGGTCGAGTGTGCGGCCAAGGTCCCGTCGAAGAGTCGGCCCGAGATGGGCGTGGTCCACGAGCATTGGCAGGCCGTCAACCAGAAGGGCGAGCTGGTGATGACGGCGAAGGGCATCAACATGCTGCGAAGGAGGCCGACATGAAGCGCGCCGTGCGCGGATTGGACCATGTCGTGGTCATGGTCGACGGCATCGACGCCGCCGAGGCGGCGTACAAGAAGCTCGGCTTCCAGGTACAGCCGCGCGGCTTCCACAAGAAGCTCGGCACCGCCAACCACCTGATGATCTTCGACACCGACTATTTCGAGATCCTCGGTATCGTCGAGGATACGCCGTTCAATGCCGAGCGCCGCGACTGGCTGAAACATGGCGGTGGCCTCGCCAACGTGGCGCTGGCGACCGACGGCGCCGATCTCGCGTTCGATGCCTTCAAGGCGGCCGGTCTGCAGCCCGATGCGCCATTGTTCTTCGACCGTGCGGTCGAGATCGCAGGCAAGATGGAGCATGCCCAGTTCCGCACCGTGCGCATCCCCAAAACCCACATGCCGGTCGTCGGCTTCTTCGTCTGCGAGCATCTCACCCCGCAGTTCGTCTATCGCGGTGAATGGGCCCAGCATCCCAACGGAGCACGCGGCCTGCTGGGCGTCACGGTCATCGCCGAGCAGCCGGCCCAGTGGACCAGCGAGCTCGAGAAGTATTTCGGCAGCGGCTCGGTGCGGGGAGAGGGCGACGGCATCGTGGTCGATACGGGGACCCAGCCCATCCACTACATGACCCGCCAGGACTATCTGCGGCGCTATCCCGGGGTAACACCGGTGCGGCCGGACGACCACCCGGCACTACTCGCCATCAGGGTCGAAGACTTGGCGGCCTGCGAGGCGCTCCTCAAGAAGGACGGTGTCAAGGCGACACGGCCCGATTCGGGCCGGCTGCTGGTGCCCCCCTCGGAAGCCGCGCATCTCACGCTGGAGTTCCGGGAGATCTGATCGGTGAGTTTCGACCTGACGGAGCGGCGGACCTACGGCTTCGCCACCGAGGAGCATCTGCGTTTCGCCGACGTCGATGCCAACGGACACATCAACAACGGCGCCTTCCTGCAACTCCTGGAGAATGCGCGCGTGTCGTACATGCGCGTCATCGTGCGTGGCGGACTGCCGCGCTTTCGCGTCGTCGTCGGCCGGCTCGAGATCGACTTCAAGCGCCAGATGTTCTTTCCCGGCCGGGCCACTGCCTGCGCCCGTCTGCTCGAGGTGCACGAGCGCAAGTGCGTGATCGGCCATGGCCTGTTCGACGGCGAGGGCCAGTGCACCGCCGTGCTCAGGGCCATCATGGTGTCGCTGAACGAAGAGACCCATCGCAGCATGCCGTTCGAGCCCGCGGTGCGCACGGCGCTCGAGAAATTCGCCGCTTCCCAGGACGGACTTGGCTCATGAGCGATCTCATTCCCGAAGGCTTCCGCCAGCTGCGCGTTTCCGATGATTTCGTCGGCCTGATCGGCCCGCTCTGGTTCAAGGCAGAGGGCGAGAAGCTGCGCGTTGGCCTGCCCCTTGAGCCGCGTCACGGGAATCCGATGGGCTGGGCGCACGGCGGCCTGCTGGTCACGGTGGCCGACATGGTGATGGGCGCCGGCTGCGGCCATGCCACCGGCATCCGCTGGCCGCATCCCACCGTGTCGCTCAGCACCGAATTCGTGCGCGGCGCGAAGCTCGGCCAGTGGCTCGAAGGTTCGTGCCGCCTGGCGAGGCGCACCATCAACTTCTGTTTCTGCACCTGCGACCTGGTGTGCGGCGGCGAGATCGTCCTGGTCGCCTCGGGCGTGTTCAAGGTGCCGGACGTCGAGAAGATCCCGGAGGCGATGCGGGCGCAGGCGCTGGGGAAGTGGGAGTAGCCGTCCCACTGTCATCCCGAGCGTAGCGAGGGACCTTTCCTGTCGCCTTAAAGGTCCCTCGCTACGCTCGGGATGACAGCGACGGCGACGCCGTCACTTCTTCTTCCGCCGATAGATCCGGTACCGGTCGAAATCCATCAGGTGCTCGTAGCCCTCGAAGGCGTCGGCGAACACGCGGTTCTGCATGAAGTATTCAAGGTAATCGAAGGCCTTGCCCTGGCAGCGCGGGATGCCGGGAATGTTGTCGACGATCAAGAGGTCGGGCTGTTCGCGGGCGAAGTCCTCGCTCACCTGGTCGAACACCTGCTTCTCGGTGTCGCCCATCGTGTCGGGCGGATTGTAGAGGGCCGGGAAGTCGTCGCAGGTCGCGTATACGCCCTGCAGCACCCACATCGACAGGAACCGCATGGTCATGCGGCCGCCGATATAGTTGATCAGCGGCCATAGCGGATAGATGCCGGGCGACAGGGCGAGGACCGTGCGATGCGGGGCGTTCTGCTCGATGATGTGCTGCAGCCGGCCGCCGATCGATTCCTCGAACTGGCGCTGCTTGAAGAAGGGTGGGGTGTAGAGCGCCGCCTGGAAGTAGAGCAGCACCATCATTGTGGCGGAGATGATCGCCACCGGCAGGTGATGGCCGCTGCGGCTGATCGGCAAATAGCGGTCGACGGTCTGCGACACCGTGAGCGCGGCGAGCAGGATGGCCGCCGAGAGCGCCGGCAGGACGTGATAGGGCCAGCCCTTGGCCTGCGCGATCGCCGAGATGGCGGCACCGGCGCCGTAGACCACCAGCACGCGTGCGGCGACGGTCTTGGTGAAGACGATGGCGATCAGGCCGAAGATCACCAGGGCGATCAGCGTGGGTCCCAGCACATTGCTGGTCAGCACGCCGCGCCAGCCTTCATCGCCGATCGGCGCATAGGCCTCGACCGCCAGCGGCATGACGTAGGTGCCGTACTCGCGGAAGATCGTGTACATCAATACGAGATGCACCAGGGCGACGAACCCAATCGACCACGGGATCAGGTCGGTGAGCGTCGTCCGCCAGCCGCGGCGGAAGAGCAGGAAGAACTCCACCGCGGCCGGAATGGCGAGGTAGTGCGGCTTCATGGCGAAGGCGAGGCCGGCCACCACGCCGATGGCGATCGAGGCGTAGCGGCCGAGCGTAACGCCCTCGGCGCGCGCCATCGAACCGATCATATAGGGTGCTGACGCCACGAACAGGATGTGCTCGCGCTGGCCGAAGTGCTCGTTGGGCAGCACCGTGAACAGGAAGAGCAGGACTGGCGGCAGCAACGCCTCGGTAAGCGCATGATCGGCCGACGGCACCAGGCGCACCAGCCGGCGGCAGGCCCAGAACGAGGCGAAGATGCCCGCGACCACGCAGGCGGTGAACCAGAAGGTGGGATCGCCGGGCAGCACCTTCGACAGCAACACCGGCAGGGCATGGATGACGAAGGTGAGCGGCAGGTTCTCGTCGATCACCTCGACATAGAGCTTCTCTCCGTGCACCCAGCGCGCCGAGACGTCGAGAATGGCGGCGACGTCGTGGTTGATGGGCGGGAAGAAGTAGCCGGCCAGCCAAACGATCGGCAGGGCGATCAGCGGCAGAAGCAGCAGTCGTTCGACGCGCGGCGGGATTGTCGGGGGCTTAGTCGTAGCGGTTGGCAAGGCAGCACGAAGATATCATAAGCGGGCTGGAAGAAGACACTCGCGCGGAGCGGACAGAGGCGTGGAACGGGCTGAATACGAGCGCATGCACGAGGTCGAGGACCGCATGTGGTGGTATCGCGGCCTGCGTACGCTCGCGGCGTCGTTGCTCATCCGTGCGCTCGACCGTTCGCCCGCCGCCGGACCGGTGCTCGATGCCGGATGTGGCACCGGGGGTATGCTGGCGAAGCTCGGCACGGCCGTGGCGGGTAATCCCACTTTCGGGCTGGAGTATGACGTGATCGCGGCCGCATTCGCCGCGGCCAAGGCGCGTCGCCCGGTCGCGGCCGGTTCGGTCACCGAAATGCCTGTGGCCGACCGCGTGCTTGGCGGCTACCTGTCCCTCGATGTGCTCAGCCATGGCGGCGTCGACCCCAACCTTGCCCTCAAGGAGGCACATCGCTGCCTCCGGCCGGGCGCGATCGCGCTCTTCAATCTGCCGGCGTACGAGTGGCTGTTGTCGGCGCATGACCGCCGCGTGCACAATGTGCGCCGCTTCACCGGCCGTCAGGCGCGGGCATTGCTGTCGAGCAACGGCTTTCGCGTCCTGAGGTCCAGCTACTGGAACACGTTGCTGTTTCCCCTGATGCTGATCCACCGCTTGCTCGAGCGCGACGACGCCGAAAGCGACGTCCGTGACTATCCAGGCTGGCTGGACGTGCTGTTCTCGATGGCCCTTGCCGTCGAGCGCTCGGCGATTGCACTGGGCATCAACCTGCCGTTCGGCGGCTCCCTGATCGTCGTGGCCCAGCGCGATGGCTGACGCTTTCCCAGCGCCGGCGCTTTCCGTCGTCGTTCCCGTCTATAACGGCGCGGGCACCGTGGGCGAGTTGGTGGCCGCCCTGCGCGGGCTCAGCATCGGAGGCGGGCTGGAAATCGTGCTGGTCGTCGATTGCAGTCCCGACAACAGCCTCGACGTCTGCAAGGCGCTGGCCGCCGAGCCCGGCGCGCCGGTCACGGTGCTGAACCTCAGCCGCAACTTCGGTGAGCACAATGCCGTCATGGCGGGCCTCGCCCGCGCGCGTGGCGCCTACGCCATCACCATGGATGACGACCTGCAGAACCCGCCGGGCGAGGTGAAGCGCCTGTTCGAGCATGCGCGCGATGGCAACTACGATGCGGTCTACACCTACTATGCCGAGAAGCAGCATGCCGCCTGGCGCAATCTCGGCAGCCGGTTTACCAACTGGTGCGCCGACCGGCTGATCGACAAGCCACCGGGCCTCTACCTCTCTAGCTTCCGCTGCATCTCGGCCTTCGTGCGGGAGCGCATCACGGCGAACTACGAGGGCCCTTATCCCTATGTCGATGGCCTGGTGTTCCAGGTGACCCAGAATGTCGGGCGCCTGCAGGTCGATCACCTGCCGCGCATCGAAGGACGCTCGAACTACACGCTGCGCCGCCTCATAAGGCTGTGGCTGTCGATGTTCCTGAACTTCTCGGTGATGCCGCTGAGACTCGCGACGATGTTCGGCCTGGGGTTCGGCGCGCTGGGGGCGGTTGCCGCCGTCATCACCATCGTCGAGGCGATCGTCTCCGACAAGCCGCCGCAAGGCTGGGCATCGCTGATGGTGGCGGTGCTGGTGCTGGCCGGCGTGCAGCTCGTGGTGGTCGGGCTGATCGGCGAGTACCTCGGCCGCATGTTCCTCGCCGTCAATCGCAAGCCGCAGTACCTGGTGCGCGAGGTCTTTCGCCGCGGCGGCGACGGCGGGCTGGACGTCGAGAGGCCCAAGGCCGATACCCGCGCGGCCGGCCAGCCGCACCGCGAACCAACTGATGGGGACTTGTGAACGATGACGATCTACTACGTGGCGCTGGGCATCGGCATCCTGGCCGGTATTGCAGGCCAGATGCTGCTCAAGGCCGGTGCCGACGCCCCCGATTTCGTGAGCCAGGTGCTGCGGCCCTCGACGCTCGCCGGGCTCGCGCTCTACGGCTCGGCCGCCTTTCTCTACATCGTGGCGCTGCGCAAGATCCCGGTGTCGGTCGCGTTTCCCAGTGTGTCGCTCTCCTATGCAATCGTGGCAGTGCTCGGCCACTTCCTTTTCGGCGAGCCGTTCGGCATCAAGCAGATCGGCGGCATCGCCCTGATCATGGGCGGCGTCGTTCTGATCAATCAGGGGTGACGGCGTAGCCGTCAGGGAAACAATGAACTACGAGCAGATCAAGTACGAAGCCAGGGACGGCATCCTCACCATCACGCTGAACCGGCCCGACAAGCTCAACGCCTTCACCGGCAAGATGCTGTCCGAGCTGCTCGACGCCATGGATCGCGCCGACCGCGACGACGATGTGCGCGCCGTGGTCTTCACCGGCGCCGGCCGCGGCTTCTGCGCGGGAGCCGATCTCTCCGGCGGCGCCAACACCTTTAACGCGGAGAATCGCGGACCGGTCGATCCCGGGCTCGATGGCCATCGTGACGGCGGCGGCCTGTTCACGCTGAGACTCTACGATTCGCTGAAGCCCACGATCGCCGCCTGCAACGGCCCTGCCGTCGGCGTCGGCATCACCATGCAGCTCGCTATGGACGTGCGGCTGGCTTCGGAGGCGGCGCGTTATGGCTTCGTGTTCACCCGGCGCGCCATCGTCATGGAGGCCTGCTCGAGCTGGTTCCTGCCGCGCCTTGTCGGGCCGCAGCAGGCGCTGGAATGGGTGATGACGGGCCGCGTCTTCTCTGCCGAGGAAGCGCTGAACGGCCGTCTGGTGCGCTCGGTCCACAAGCCCGAGGAGCTGTTGCCGGCGGCCTACGCGCTGGCGCGTGAGATCGCCGACAACACCGCGCCTGTCTCGGTGGCGCTGAACCGGCAGATGATCTGGAAGATGATGGGCGCCGATCATCCCATGGAGGCGCACAAGGTTGACTCCAAGGGCATCTATGCCCGCGGCAAATCGGCCGACGTGAAGGAGGGCGTGACCGCCTTCCTCGAGAAGCGCCCGGCGCGGTTCCCGATGAAGGTGACTACGGACATGCCGTCCTACTATCCGTGGTGGAAGGAGCGCCCATTCAAGTAGGTTGCTGCCCGCCGGACCATGCGGCAATCTCGCCGCCAATAATCGCTTCAGGAGGAAACAATGAAGAAGCTGCAGATGCGGCGTCGGACGATTCTGGCCGCAACCCCGGCGTTGGTGGCGGCGCCCTACGTTGCTCGGGCGCAAGGCGGGACCAAGCCGGAGAAGACCAAGGTGGTGCTGGCGGTCGGCGGCAAGTCGGCGCTCTACTACCTCTCGGTAACCATTGCCGAGACCAAGGGCTACTTCAAAGAGGCCGGCCTCGACGTCGAGATCAACGACTTCCAGGGCGGCGCGAAGTCGCTGCAGGCCCTGATGGGCGGCAGTGCCGACGTGGTCGCCGGCGCCTACGAGCACACCATCCGCATGCAGCAGCGCGGCCAGGACATCGTGGGCTTCGCCCTGATCGGCCGCGGCATGCAACTCGCCATCGGCCTGCGCAATGACGTCGCCGACAAGGTCAAAGGACCGGCCGACATCAAGGGCATGAAGTTCGGCGTGACGGCGCCCGGCTCGCAGACCCACATGCTGGTCAACAACTGGGCCGCCAAGGGTGGGCTCAAGGCCTCTGACATCGTGGCAATCGGGGTCGGCGCCGGCGCGTCGGTGGTAGCGGCGATCGAGAAGGGCGAGGTCGACGGCATCTCGCAGGCCGATCCCGCGGTCACCATCCTCGAGGACAAGAAGCTGATCAAGATCATGATCGACACCCGCACTATGAAGGGTAACCAGGAACTGTTCGGCGGCGCCTTTCCCGCCGCCTGTCTCTATGCCCAGCCTGATCTCCTGAAGAAGATGCCGAACACCACACAGGCGCTGGCGGCGGCCATCGTGCGCGCCGACCAGTGGCTGCAGACGGCCGATCCCGCGGATGTCGCCAAGTCCGTGCCGGAGGCCTACTTGCTGGGCGACAAGGCGCTCTATGAGAAGGCTTTCGCTGCCGTGCGCGACACGATCTCGCCGGACGGCCAGATGCCGGCTGGGGGCCCCGAGAACTGCCTGAAATTCCTGGCCGAGGGTGATCCCGCCATCAAGCCGGCCAGCATCAAGCTCGCCGACACGTGGACCAACGAGTTCGCCGCCCGCGCCGGCAAGCGCAGCTGATGAGCGTCGGCGTCCCGGCGCTCGCGCTGGAGAACATTACCTGTCGCTTCGCCGCCCGTGACGGCGGCGAGGCCTATACCGCCGTGGCCGATGCCTCGCTCACCGTTGCCAAGGGCGAGTTCGTGTCGGTCGTGGGACCGACCGGCTGCGGCAAGTCGACGTTGCTCAATATCGCGGCCGGGCTGCTGGCGCCCTCGCAAGGAACGGTGGCGGTGTTCGGCGATCGGCTGATCGCCGAGAACGGCGTCAACCGGCGTGCCGGCTACATGTTCCAGGCCGATGCGCTGATGCCGTGGCGGACTGGCCTCGACAATGTGATCGCGGGCCTCGAGTTCAGGGGCGTGCCGCGCAGCGAAGCCGTGATGCAGGGCGAGGCATGGCTTCGTCGCGTCGGCCTGTCGGGCTTCGGCGATCGCTATCCGCACCAGATGTCGGGCGGCATGCGCAAGCGGCTGGCCCTGGCCCAGACGTTGATCCTGAGCCCCGACATCCTGCTGATGGACGAGCCGTTTTCGGCGCTCGACGTGCAGACGCGCCAGCTCATGGAGAACGAGCTTTTAGCGCTGTGGGCGGAAGACAAGAAATCCGTGCTGTTCATCACCCACGATCTCGAGGAGGCGATCGCGCTCTCCGATCGCGTTGTCGTCCTGTCGGCCGGACCGGGGACCCGCCCGATCGGCGATTTCAAGGTCGACCTGCCCCGGCCGCGCGATGTGTCGGAGATCCGCATGACGCCGGGTTTCCTGGCGCTGCATCGCGAGATCTGGGCGGCGATGAAAGAGGAGGTGCTGAAAGCCTACGCAGCGCAGAAGGCGGCATGACGAGATTGCGAGCGCTTCAGATTCTGGTCGTCTGCCTGCTCGTGGTCTTCTGGTACGTCATGACGGCGCCCGGGCTCATCCCGCCGTTCTACTTCGACAAGGCCAACCGAGCGGCCTTCTTCTTCGGCGAGCCGCAAAAGGTCTTCTGGGTCATCGTCGACTGGTTCGCGACCGGAGAGATCTTCGGCCATCTCGCCATCACCTTGCTCGAGACGGCGTTGGGCTTCCTGATCGGCGCGGCATTCGGGCTGGTGATCGGCTTGTGGCTGGCGCTGTCGCCCACGGCCTCTGCGGTGATGGATCCCTACATCAAAGGCTTCAACTCCATGCCGCGCGTCGTGCTGGCGCCGATCTTCGCGGTGTGGTTCGGACTCGGCATCTGGTCGAAGGTGGCGCTGGGCGTCACCCTGGTGTTCTTCGTAGTGTTCTTCAACGTCTACCAGGGCGTGCGCGAGGTCAGCCCCAACCTGATCGCCAATGCCCGCATGCTGGGCGCCTCGCGCCGTCAGCTGTTGCGCTCGATCTATCTGCCGTCGGCCATGAGCTGGGTGTTCGCGAGCCTGCACAATGCCGTGGGCCTGGCGTTCGTCGGCGCCGTGGTCGGCGAGTATCTCGGCTCATCGCGCGGCGTCGGCTATCTCATCCTGCAGGCCGAAGGCACCTTCGACATCAACACGGTGTTCGCGGGCATCCTGGTGCTGACCGCCTTCGCGCTGGCGCTCGACGCCGCGGTGGGCGCGGTCGAGCGCCGCCTGATGACCTGGCAGCCGCGGGCAAGCGAGGCCGAGAAGGTTTAAGGGAGCGCGGGCCTCCGGCCCGTACCGATGACGATGAGCGGGCCAGAGGCCCACGCTCCCAGAACTACTTCCCGGTAAACCGCGCCGCGCGCTTCTCCAGGAAATGCGCCACGCCTTCCTTGAAGTCGGCGGTCTGAAAGGACAGCTCCATCTCGTGGTTGGCCTGGGTCGTGGCCTCGGCCAGGGTCTGGAACTCCGCCTCCCAGATCTGCCGCTTCATGACGGCGACCGAGCGCGGCGAGACGGTGTTGGCCAGCAGTGCGGCATAGGCCCTGGTTTCGGACATCAGCTTGTCGTCAGGGATCACGCGGCTTACCAGCCCGAGGGACAGCGCCTCGGGCGCGCGGAACTTGCGGGCCGAGCACAGGAGATCCATCGCCGCCGGCAGGCCGACCAGGCGCGGCAACAGCCAACTGACGCCGTGCTCGGCAATCAGGCCACGCTGGGCGAAGGCCGTCGTGAACACCGCCGATTGCGCGGCGAAGCGCAGATCGGCATAGAGCGGGATGACGAAGCCCAGCCCGGCCGCCGGCCCGTTGATCGCAGCGATGATGAATTTCGGGATGGCCGGGAAGTACGAGTAGCTCATCTTGAATTCAGGCAGTGTGCTGGCGCCTTCCAGGGCCGGCGTCGCCTTGGTCGAGCGGTCGGCACTCGCGCTGCCGCCGGCGCCGATCGCCTGCAGGCCGCCCATATCGGCGCCGGCGCAGAAACCGCGGCCGGCACCTGTGAGAATGATCACACGGACCTCAGGATCGGCCCCTGCCGTGTGCATGGCGTCCTTGAGGTCGACATGCATCTGACGGGTCCAGGCGTTCAGTTTATCCGGGCGGTTGAGGGTAATTGTACAAATTCTATCGGTGACGTCGTACAGCACCGTTTCATACGCCATCCGGGCTCCCCTCATGTGCATTCTTGTGGAGTGCATGATGGGCAAAAGCACGCGACGATACAAATGGGACCCAATCGCAACAAATGGCACCCGATTGGAGGTCGGCGTCGGGCGCCACTGCACTATGATCGCACCGCGGGCATGGGGGTTCTCTGGGGGATAGAGAGTTGTCCGCGGACCAGGCGTTTCATGGTATCTTGCAGGGACAAGGCATAAAGCACTGCCGAGGTTAGGGAAAATGGCCAAGAGGGAATTCGCCCACCCGAACGAAATGCACAAATATGTGGGCCAGGAAATTGGGGTCAGCGACTGGGTCGAGGTTTCACAGCACAGGATCAATCAGTTCGCGGAAGCGACGGGCGATCACCAGTGGATTCATGTCGACGTCGAGCGAGCCAAGAAGGACATGCCGGGCGGCAAGACGATCGCCCACGGCTACCTGACGCTGTCGCTCATACCGATGCTCAGTCACCAGATCTCGCACATCAACAACGTGCGCAACGGAATCAACTACGGCTGCAACAAGGTGCGCTTCACCAGTCCCGTGCCGGCCGGGTCGCGCGTGCGCGCGCGCACCAAGCTGCTGGCGGCCGATGCGATGGATAAAGGCGGCGTTCGGCTCACCAATCAGGTGACGATCGAGGTCGAGGGCCAGGAGCGTCCGGCCTGCGTCGCCGAAACCATGTCCATCGTCTACGGCGCGTGAGGGGCGGGTCGTGCTGAAGCGCGAGGACCTCACGTCCGAGAACATCGACCAGATCGTGGCGGAGGCCCGCAAGGCCGGATACGACTTCTTCCTGTCATCCGAGCAGCGCGAGGCAAGGCTCAAGCAGGCGATGCACCGCTACCGACCGGGCGAGGAGGTGTGGGTCTTCGCCTACGGCTCGCTGATGTGGAATCCGGCCATCGAGTTCGCAGAGGCGCAGCCCTCCAGGGTCGACGGCTGGCGGCGCTCGTTTTGCTTCTGGCTGCCGATGGGCCGCGGCACGCCGGAGCTGCCGGGACTGATGCTGGCGCTCGAGCGCGGCGGGGCGTGCGAAGGCATTGCCTATCGGCTGTCGCCCGAGCAGGTAGAGAGCGAGCTTGCGCTGCTGTGGAATCGCGAGATGTTGGCCGGCGTCTACCAGGCGCAATGGGTGCCGACGCAGCTGCGTGACGGCCGCACCGTGACCGCCGTGACCTTCGTGATCGATACCGCGCACTGCCAGTATTGCGGCGACCTGCCGATCGAGCGCAAGGCGCATCACATCGCTTTCGCCGAGGGCCGCCGCGGCGCCTGCCGCGACTATCTCGCGAACACCGCGGCACACGCACGCGCCATGCACATCCACGATCCCTACATCGAGGAGCTGGTCGAGCGGGTGTCGGCGTTGCGCGACGGCAGCTACACCATCCCGACCGTGCAGGCCGACGGCGAGGCAGTCGGCGAAGCCTGAAGGCTGCTTTTCGAAACGAAAATGCGGTGACGCGTGCAGCGTTGCAGACGGCGTGACATAGTCGCAACGTGTCTTCTCTCGTCGCTCGCTGGCTGGCGCTGTCGCCCAATCTGCGCGGAATTCTCTGGGTCGCCCTGTCGGGAGTAGTGTTCGCGCTGCTGAACGTCTTCACGCTGATCCCCGCGCAACATCTCAATTCCATCGTCATGGCGTTCCTGCGCTATCTGTTCGGCGCCATGTTCCTGCTACCGATTGTGTTGCGGCTGGGCCTTTATCGATCGCTGCGCACCAATCGGCTGGGGCTGCACGTCTCGCGCGGCGCCATCCATACCGTGGGCATGATGTTGTGGTTCGTGGCCCTGCCGCTCACGACACTGGCCGAGATCACCGCGCTCGGCTTCACCGGCCCGATCTTCGTCACCATCGGCGCCGCGCTGTTCCTGCGCGAGGACGTGCGGCTGCGCCGATGGCTTGCCGTCATCGTGGGCTTCATCGGCGCCATGATCATCATCCGGCCGGGTTTCTCGGCGCTGCATCTCGGCGTCATCTGCGTCCTGGTCTCGACGCCGATCTTCTCGGCCTCGAACCTGATCTCCAAGGCGCTGGCCAGGACCGATTCGGCCAACACCATCGTGATCTGGCAGAACGTGGTGATCGTGATCTGCGCCGCGCCGCTTGCCATCTGGTTCTGGCAGACGCCGGCCTGGACCGACCTGCTGTGGTTCCTGGCGGCGGGCCTTTGCGGCACGGTTGGCCACATCTGCCAGCAGCGCGGCTATCAGCTGGCCGACATCACGCTGCTGCAGCCGATCGGATTCCTGTCCCTGATCTGGAACACGCTCCTGGGTTACTTCCTGTTTTTCCAGACGCCCGACGCCTGGACCTTCGTCGGCGCGGCGGTGATCTTCGGCAGCGCCATGTACATCTCGCACCGCGAGGCGGTGCGGCGGGCGCAGGTCAAGTCAGCGGGTTCGCAGGCAGGGCCGCAGTCCTAGACGTCCTGTTCAGCCGCCCGTGACGCTCATGTGACGCGGCACGGCGGGACCGGTGTGGCGGCGGTCGATGATGAAGTCGTGGCCCTTGGGCTTGCGCGCGATCGCCTCGGTGATGGCGCGGTCGAGGACCTCGTCGCTCTCCGACGCGCGCAGCGGCGCCCGCAAATCGGCCGCGTCCTCCTGGCCCAGGCACATATAGAGCGTGCCGGTGCAGGTAAGGCGCACGCGATTGCAGCTTTCGCAGAAATTGTGGGTGAGCGGCGTGATGAAGCCGAGCCGTCCGCCGGTTTCCTCGACCGTGAAGTAGCGCGCCGGTCCGCCGGTGCGATAGTCGGTCTCTGAAAGGGTGAACTGCTTGGCGATCTCGGCCCGCGCCAGCGACAGCGGCAGGTACTGGTCGAGCCGAGTGGCATCGCCGATCTCGCCCATTGGCATGACCTCGATCAAGGTCAGGTCCATGTCGCGGCCGTGGGTCCAGCGGATCAGGTCACCGAACTCGCCGTCGTTGACGCCGCGCAGCGCCACGGCGTTGATCTTGATCTTGAGGCCGGCGTCCTGCGCCGCATCCAGCCCGCGCATCACCTGGTCGAGGTCGCCCCAGCGCGTCAGCTCGCGGAACTTCTCCCTGTCGAGCGTGTCGATCGACACGTTGAGCCGCTTCACGCCCACCGCCGCCAGGTCCCTGGCGTATTTGGCGAGCTGGCTGCCGTTGGTGGTGAGGGTGAGCTCCTCCAGCGCGCCGCTGTCGAGATGGCGGCCGAGCCCGCGGATCAGCGACATCACGTTCTTGCGCACCAGGGGCTCGCCGCCGGTCAGCCTGAGTTTCTTGACGCCGCGACGCACGAAGGCTGTGCACAGCCGCTCGAGCTCCTCCAGCGACAGCACTTCCGCCTTGGGCAGGAAGGTCATGTCCTCGGCCATGCAGTAGACGCAGCGGAAGTCGCAGCGGTCCGTCACCGAGACGCGCAGGTAGCTAATGTGGCGGCCAAACGGGTCGATCATCGTCCTGTAATCTAGGATGCCTTGGCCGGCTTTTCGACCCCAAACGGCGAAGGGGAACCGGCCTTTCGGCTCGGCAAACGCCCGCTTTTCAAGGCTTTCAGCAGGGCGGAATGGTCTTTTGCGGTCTGTCCCGCATAGCCGACGGCGAAAGTGCCGATCGCCTCGTCGAACGCCTCGCTGGAGCCGAGATAGGCCGACATCACGACTGCGTCCGCGGTGCGGGCATGCGCCCGTGCCAGCACCTCGCCGCAAGTCTCGGCATAGCGGCGCCAGTTGCGGGCCGACATGCCCTCGACCCGCGGGCTCACCTTGGCGTCGCGCAGCTGGCGTACGTAGAGATGCCGGCCGGTGGGACCGGTGGCGAAGCCCAGCAGGATGTCGCTCGCCGCCTGCAGCAGCCGCTGGCCGCGCACCACGCGCTCGCCGTGATGGGCGTAAGGGCTAGGCGCGGTGTAGGCCTCCAGCACCGAGTGTGTCGCCTCCTTGAACTGCAGGTGCAGCGCCTCGCCATCGCCCGACACCATCAAGATGACGCCGCAGAGCGTACCGACAGCGCCCACGCCCACCACCTTGTAGGCGGCATCGGCAAAGCGATAGCGCGCCAGCAGCGTGCGGCGCGACGGCGTCAGCGAGGCGGCGTAGTCGACCAGCATGGCCCGCAGCCTGCCTTCGAAGGCGGCCAGTTCGGCGCGCGGCGGATGGAAAACGCCATGCTCGGGGTCGTCCTCGATGCGATGCACGCCGCCGCCGCGGCGGTGGGTGACGGGTGCGATCTCGATCGGATGGGTGCGCGCGTTCTGGGCCTTGCGCATGGCGCGTTCGTCGATGCCGACCTGCTCGGCAGCGACCCGGCGGTCGAGCTCGAGCCCGAGGTACCAGGCATCGAGCACCGTCAGGCCGGCGACCGAGGCCATGGTGCGGCGATAGCTGCGCGCCACGATGCCGGCGAGCTCGGCCCGCGCCGGCTTGTCGAGCTGGCCGAGCGTGGCCACGGCGAAGCTCGCGGCCAGGCGCTTGACGTCCCACTCCCAGGGCGCCACTGCCGTCTCGTCGAAATCGTTGATGTCGAACACCAGCCGCCGCTCCGGCGTGGCGAAGCCGCCGAAGTTCAGGCAGTGGCAGTCGCCGGCGGCCTGCACGAGCAGACCGCTCGATTGCGTGCCGGCGAGGTCGGCCGCCATGACGGCGGCGGCGCCACGCAGGAAGGTGAAGGGCGTGGCCTTCATGCGCGCATAGCGTTCGGGCAGCAGATCGGGCAGTCGCGACTTGCCCTGCTCGATCAGGATATCGATCGGGTCGCGCCGGTTGGCCGGCGCCTTCCAGGCGGCGTGATGCCGGCGCGGCAGGTGCTCGCGCAGGGCGCGGCCGTGCTGGACGCGCTCCTTGATCGGCCGGATGTGGGTTTGCGGCGGCAGAGCGCCGGGCGAGTGCTCAACCATCGGTAAGTCATGGCATGAGACGGACAAGGCTGTCGATAGTATCCGCCTCGGCGGCTGGTTTATCAGTCCGTATGCGATTGATCCGCGGGAAGCGCATGGCGACGCCGGACTTGTGACGGGTCGAGCGGGCGATGCCGTCGAAGGCGATCTCCAGCACCAGGTCGGGGGCGACTTCGCGGACCGGCCCGAAGCGGTTGGTGGTGTGGTCGCGCACCCATTTGTCGAGCCAGCGCAGCTCCTCGTCGGTGAAGCCGAAATAGGCCTTGCCGACCGGCGCCAGCTCGCGCTTGCCGTCGGCCTCGCGCCAGCAGCCGAACGTGTAGTCGGAATAGAACGAGCTGCGCTTGCCATGGCCGCGCTGGGCGTACATCAGTACGCAGTCGACCAGCATGGGATCGCGCTTCCACTTGAACCACGGGCCCTTCGGACGGCCGGCAAGATAGGCGGAGTCGCCGCGCTTCAGCATCAGCCCCTCGATGCCGTCGCTCGTCATCTGTTCGCGCAAGGTCGCGAGATGGGCCCAGTCGGTGAAGATGACCAAAGGCGAGACGTCGAAGCGGGCGCGCGGCTTCTCGGCGTTCCACGCCTCCAGTCGGGCCCGCCGCTGGTCGAAGCTCAGCGCGCGCAGATCCTCGCCCTCGAGCCACAGCACGTCGTAGAGCCGCACATGCGCCGGGTGCTCCTTCAGCATCTTGGGCGTCACGACCTTGCGGTTCAGCCGCTGCTGCAGGTCGTTGAATGGCGCCACGGTCTCGTCGCGGCGCACCAGGAGCTCGCCGTCGAACACGCCTTCGAAGTCGATGGCTTCGATAATGTCGGGGAAGGCGGCCGAGATGTCCTCGCCGGCGCGGCTGTAGAGGCGCTTCACGCCGCCCGAGGCCGCGATCTGGACACGGATGCCATCCCACTTCCACTCGGCGCGGAAGTGCGCGGGATCGAGCACCTCGAGCTCGGCGCGCTCGATCGGATTGGCCAGCATCGGCGGCAGGAAGGCGCCGCCGGCGTTGGTGCTGGGCTTGGGCGCATCGTGCAGCAGCCAGTCGAACAGCGGCCGGTAGGGCGGGGTGAGGCCGTGCCAGATCTCCTCCACCTCGTCGACAGACTTGTTGCCGATATTGGCTGCGGCCTGCTTGGCGAGCCGGGCCGACACGCCGACGCGTAGCGCGCCCGTCAGCAACTTCAGAAGCGCCCAGCGGCCTGTGGCGTCGAGCGCATCCAGCCAGCGCTTGAGGATGGCCGGCGTCTGCATCTTGGTCGCGCGCTGCAGGGTATCGACGACCTCGCCCAGGGTCGGCGGCGGGCCGGCATCGGGACCGGTCTCCCAGATCAGGGACAGCGTCTCGGCAAGATCGCCGACATAGTCGTACGACCAGTGGAACAGCTCGGGCCCGATCTTGTCCTCGCCGAAGCCGCGCAGCAGGGCGGGCTTGGCGGCAGGAAAGTCGAGCCCGCCGGTGAGCGCGGCCAGCGCCCAGCCGCGGTCGGGGTCGGGGGTCTCACGCAAATAGGTCTCGATCAGGCGCAGCTTGGCGTTGCGCGCCGGCTGGTAGGAGAGCGCATCGAGCAGGGTGGCGAAGGCCTGCACTAGCCGTCCTCCTCGTCGCGGCCGGCAAGATGCAGCGCCTCGGCATCGATGCCGATCGAGCGTGCCATATGCACCAGCGCCTCCTCACGGCCGTGCGTCACCCAGACCTTGGGGGCGCCGACGTCCTTCAGCGTCTGGCAGAGCTCGCCCCAGTCGGCATGGTCGGAGATCACCAGCGGCAGCTCGGCGCCGCTCTGGCGGGCGCGGGCGCGCACGCGCATCCAGCCCGAGCAGACGGCCGGCACCGGATCGGCGAAGCGCCGTGACCATCGATCGGCGATGGCCGAGGGCGGGCAGAGCACGATGGCGCCGCGGAACGTCTCCAGGATGGCGTCGCCGACATGGGCGATGTCGCCGAGGTCGACGCCCCGCTCCTGGTAGAGCTTGCAGAGGGCCATGAGGCTGCCATGCAACCAGATGCGCTTGTCCCAGCCGGCGGCGCGCAACAGCCTGATGACGCGCTGGCACTTGCCCAACGCATAGACTCCCACCAGATGAGTCCGTTCGGGAAAGGTCGCGACCGAGCGCAGAAGCTTGCCGATCTCGCCCATGTCGGAGGGATGGTGGAACACCGGCAGTGCGAACGTCGCCTCGGTGATGAAAACATCGCAGGGGATCGGCTCGAAGGGCGGGCAGGTCGGGTCGGGCCGGCGCTTGAAGTCGCCCGACACGACGATGCGCTGGCCCCGATATGCGAGCACTGCTTGCGCGGAACCGAGAATATGACCGGCGGGTGCGAGCTCGACATCGACCTCGCCGATCCGCACGCTTTCGCCATATTTCAGCGGCTGCTGCCGGGTATCAGGCATATCCTCAAAACGCGCGCGCATGATGGCGAGCGTCTCGGGCGAGGCGAGGACGGCGCGATGGCCGGGGCGGGCATGGTCACCATGTCCGTGGGTGATCACCGCCCGCGGCACGGCGACCGCCGGGTCGATGTAGAAGTCGCCGGGCTTGCAGTAGAGGCCGCGCGGCGTGGAATAGAGCCAGGAGCGAGGATCGAGCGTGTCGGTCATTGAAGCTGATGCATCCTACCGGCGAGATATGGGTCTTCCCGACCTGTTTTCACGCTGGTTCGAAAGCCGCGGATGGGCGCCGCGGCCGCACCAGCTCGCCCTGATCGACCTCGCTCAACAGGGCAAGAGCGCGCTGCTGATCGCGCCGACGGGCGGCGGCAAGACCCTGGCGGGGTTCCTGCCCTCGCTGATCGAGCTCACCGAGCGGCGGCTCGCGGGTCGCGATCTCGCCCACAAGAAGGGCAAAGGCGAGCTGCACACGCTCTACATCTCGCCGCTCAAGGCGCTGGCCACCGACATCCGCCGCAATCTCGAGATGCCGATTGCCGAGATGGCGCTGCCGGTGCGCGCCGAAAGCCGGACCGGCGACACGCCGCAAAGCCGCCGCCTGCGCCAGCGCGAGCGGCCGCCGGATCTCCTGATGACCACGCCGGAATCGCTGGCGCTGCTGTTGAGCTACCCCGACGCCACGCAGTTCTTCGGCAGCCTGAAGTGCGTGATCATCGACGAGCTGCATTCCTTCGCCACCAGCAAGCGCGGCCATCACCTGGCGCTTTGCCTGGCGCGTGTCGCCACCTTGGCGCCGCACGTCCGATTCGTCGGCCTCTCGGCCACTGTCGCCGATCCGCCGGAGCTGGCGCAGTTCCTGGCCGTCAAGGACGAGGTCGAGATCGTGCTGGGCGAGCCCGGCGCGCAGCCGGTCGTCTCGATCATCGATGCCCAGGAGCGCCTGCCGTGGGGCGGTCACATGGGCCATCACGCCGTGCCCGAGGTCTACAACATCATCCGCCAGCACAAGACCTCGATCGTGTTCGTGAACACGCGCGCCCAGGCCGAGCTGGTGTTCGACCGGCTGTGGCGCATCAACGAGGAGAACCTGGCGATCGGCCTGCATCACGGCTCGCTCGCCGTCGAGCAGCGCCGCAAGGTCGAGGCGGCGATGGCGGCGGGCAAGCTGCGCGCCGTGGTCGCGACCTCCTCGCTCGACCTCGGCATCGACTGGGGCGATGTCGATCTCGTGATCCAGATGGGCGCGCCCAAGGGTGTGAGCCGCCTGATGCAGCGGATCGGCCGCGCCAATCACCGGCTTGACGAGCCCAGCCGCGCCATGATCGCGCCGGCCAATCGCTTCGAGGTGCTGGAGTCGCTGGCTGCACTGGAGGCCGTCGAGGCGCGCGAGCTCGACGGCGATCCGCCGCGACCTCCGTGTCTCGACGTGCTGGCCCAGCACATCGTCGGCTGCGCCTGCGCCCAGCCGATCGACCGGGACCAGCTCTACGAGGAAGTGCTGACGACGCAGCCCTACCGAGAACTGCCGCGCAAGGACTTCGACGACACGTTCGACTTCGTCGCCACCGGCGGCTATGCGCTGGCGGCCTACGAGCGCTGGCATCGGCTGAAGCAGCTGCCCGACGGGCGCTGGATGCTGGCCTCGCCCCTGGTGGCGCGGCAGTTCCGCATGAATGTCGGCACGATCGTCGAGCTGCCGCTGATCAAGGTGAAGATGAAGCGCGGGCCGATGCTGGGCGAGGTCGAGGAGGCCTTCATCCAGGGCCTGGTGCCGGGCGACACTTTCGTGTTCGGCGGCCGCCTGCTGCGCTTCGAGGGCGTGAAGGAGCTTGTCGCCCAATGTTCGCCCGCGAGCGGCGGCGATCCCAAGGTGCCGGCTTATGGCGGCGGACGGCTGCCGCTCTCGACGTTCCTGGCCGAGCGGGTGCGCGGCATCCTGCAGGACCCGTCGCGCCATCCCAAGCTCCCACCCGAGGTCCGTGAATGGTTGCGCGTGCAGCGCATCCGCTCGACCTTGCCCGCCGGCAACCGGCTGCTGATCGAAGGATTCCCGCGCGGCAGCAAACAGTTCATCGTCGCCTACTGCTTCGAGGGCAGGAACGCGCACCAGACGCTGGGCATGCTGCTGACGCGCCGCATGGAGCGCATGGGGCTGAAGCCATTGGGGTTCGTGGCCACCGACTATGTGCTCGGCATCTGGGGGCTGCGCCCGCCGACCAAGCAACAGCTCGACCAGCTCTTCGACGAGGACATGCTGGGCGACGACCTGGAAGCCTGGATGGACGAATCGACCATGCTGCGCCGCTCGTTCCGCAACGTCGCGGTGATCGCGGGCCTGATCGAGCGGCGCTTTCCGGGCGAGGAGAAGTCGCGCCGCCAGGTCACCTTCAGCTCGGACCTGATCTACGACGCGCTGCGCAAGCACGAGCCCGACCACATCCTTTTGCGCGCGACCCGGCAGGACGCCGCCTGGCAGCTCGCCGACCTGCGACGGCTGGGCGAGCTGCTGCGCCGCGCCAAGGGGCGCATCGACTACCGCCGCCTCGACCGCATCTCGCCGCTCGCCGTGCCGGTGCTGCTGGAGATCGGCAAGGAGCGCGTGCTCGATGGCACCGCCGAGGACGAACTGCTCGACATCGCCGCGCAGGAGCTTATCGACGAGGCGACTCGGTTGTCCTAGAGCGCCCTCCGCAACGTCGGCACCAGACCGCACCTCACCCTGAGGAGCCGTGCGAAGCACGGCGTCTCGAAGGGTGGGCCACCGCATCGTTGTTGCCCACCCTTCGAGACGCGCACTACGTGCGCTCCTCAGGGTGGGGTGGTTTGTGAACGTAGGCCACACCGCAGGATCAGGCGAAGTGCGGCATGACATCGGAGACCAGGAGCTCGCGGCTCTCGACGTCGTGCAGTCCGTCACTGTGGATCATCAGGTCGATGCCGGCGTCCCGGTATTGCCCCATCAGGTCGATGGCCTGGGACACCGTGCCGACGAAGCCGGGCGACGTCCCGCGGGGCACCAGGCGCTCGCGCTTGGCCGCCAGGGCTGCCTCGTCTCGAGCCAGCATCCAGCGCAGGACGAGGGTCTTTTCGATCCTGTCGTAATCGCGACCCAGGTCGTCGCAATGCTGGCGCAGCACGGCGTGCTTGTGCCGCGTCTCCGCAACGTCGCTGCGGGCGAGGTTGCTGGCGTCGGCCAGGCGGGCGACGGCGCGCAAGGTCATCTGTTCGCCGCCACCCGCTATCATCACCGGAGGCGGCTTCTGCACCGGCTTGGGCTCGAGGATCGCGTCCTCGACCTGGAAGTAGCGGCCATGGAAGGTCGTGCGCGGCTCGGTCCACATCTTCAGGATCAGCTCGACCGCTTCTTCCATCTGCCGGATGCGGGTTGCCGCCTTGGGCGGAAACGCCCAGCCGTATTGCCGGTATTCATCCTCGAAGAAGCCGGCGCCGATACCGAGCGTCAGGCGGCCCCGGCTGATGATATCGACGCTGGCCGCGATCTTGGCGAGAAGCGCGGGATTGCGATAACCGACCGCGGTGACGAGGGTGGCAAGGCGGATGCGGCGGGTGGCGGCGGCGAGCCCGGCCAGCGCGGTCCAGCCCTCCAGGATAGGCTCCTGGGGCGGGCCGACGCCGGGAATCTGGATCATGTGATCCATCACCGAGAACCAGGTGAAGCCGTGGTTTTCCGCCCACTGCGCCTTCGCCCTGGTCGTTTCGAATATCTCGGCGGGATCGGGAGAGTCGAGCCAGGACGCGTGGTGAATGCCGAACTTCATCAATGGAAATCCCGTGACGCGATCTTGATCTTGGGCCGGTCGAGATGGATGCGGCTGCGGTCGTAGCCAGCCCTGGGGGATTTGGGGTCGGCCGCGGGTTTCTTGGCGCGATGGCGTGTGGCGTTGGCCTCGGGAACCGGCAGATGTGCGCGCGGGTCGGGTCGGTCGGTGCGCACCTGGTCGCCGTGGCCATGGGTCAGACGGAAGTCCTCATCGATCTCCGAAATGGAATCGAGCTCGGCCGACCAGTCCCATAGCTCCTCGGCGACGAGATGGATTACCAAGCCTTCACGTTGCACGAAACCGCGCACGGCGAGCAGGCGCGAGCCCATGACGATGCGGCGGTGGGCCTCGAAGACCTTGGGCCAGACCACGAGGTTGGCGATGCCGTGCTCGTCCTCGAGGGTGACGAAGACCACGCCCGAGGCGGTGCCCGGCCGCTGGCGCACCAAAACAAGTCCGGCCAGGACGAACTCGTCCTCGTTCCGGGACTCCTTCAGCACCTCCGTCGGCGACACGCCGCGTTCGGCAAGGCGCGGCCGCAGCAGCTTCAGGGGATGGGAGCGCAGTGACATCGAGATCGATCCGTAATCGTCGACCACCTGTTCGCCGAGCGTGAGTGACGGCAGGGCGACCCTGGGTTCGAGGTCGCGCAGCTCCTGCGGACCATGGAGGGGGCCATCGAGCAGCGGCAGATGGGCGTCGGAGAAACCGCGCACGGCCCATAGCACGTCGCGGCGCGACAGGCCGAGCGAGGCGAACGCGTCGGCGCGGGCCAGGGCCACGATCTGGCGTTTGTTGAGACCGGAGCGGCGCCACAGGTCGGCCGGATCGCGATAGGGCTCGGTGCGGCGTTCGACCATGCGCTTGACGTCGTCCTCGGCGAGGCCGGTGATCTGGCGCAGACCCAACCGCAAGGCGCAGCGGTTGCTGGCGCTTGGTTCCAGGGTGCAATCCCAGTCGCTGGCATTGACGTCCGGCGGCCGCACCTCGACGCCGTTCTCGCGGGCATCGCGCACCAGTTGGGCAGGGGCATAGAAGCCCATCGGCTGGGAGTTGAGCAGGGCCGCGGCGAAGACCTCGGGGTAGTAGTGCTTCACCCATGAGGAATCGTAGACCAGGATGGCGAAGCTGGCGGCGTGGCTTTCCGGGAAGCCGTATTCGCCGAAGCCCTCGATCTGCTTGAAGCAGCGCTCGGCGAACTCGCGCTCGTAGCCGTTGCCCACCATGCCTTCGATGAAATCGTTCTTGAGCTTGTGGATCGTGCCGGCCCGTCGGAAGGTCGCCATGGCGCGTCTGAGCTTGTCGGCCTTCTCCGGCTTGAAGCCCGCGCAATCGATGGCGATCTGCATCGCCTGCTCCTGGAACAGCGGCACGCCCAGGGTGCGCTTCAGGATGTTGTAGAGCTCCGGCTTGGGATAGGTGACCTTGCTGGGGTCGGCCCGGTTCTTGAGATAGGGATGGACCATACCGCCCTGGATGGGGCCGGGCCGCACGATCGCCACCTCGACGACGAGGTCGTAATACTTGCGCGGCTTCAGCCTCGGCAACATCGACATCTGCGCCCGGCTTTCGACCTGGAACACGCCGACGGATTCGGCCTTGCACAGCATGTCGTAGACGGCAGGATCCTCGTCCGTCATGCCGAGAGTCTTGCGTTCGCCGTAATGCTTCTCGATCAGGTCGAAGCTCTTGCGCAGGCAGGTCAGCATGCCGAGCCCCAGCACGTCGACCTTGTAGATATTGAGCGCGTCGAGATCGTCCTTGTCCCATTCGATGACGGTGCGGTCGTCCATCGCCGCGTTCTGAATGGGGATCAGCTCGTCGAGGCGATCCTCGGTGAGCACGAAGCCGCCGACATGTTGCGACAGGTGCCGCGGGAAGCCGCATAGCGCCGCCGACAGCTCGAGCGCCAGCATCAGCCGGGCATCGGTGGGATCGAGGCCCGCCTCGCGCACATGGCCCTTGCCGACGCCGCCCGATCCGATGCCCCACACCGTATCGGCCATGGCGCCCACGGTGTCGGGCGAGAGACCCAGCGCCTTGCCGACCTCACGGATGGCGCTGCGGCTGCGATAGGAGATCACGGTGGCCGCCAGCGCCGCCCGCGAGCGGCCTTTCTCGTTGTAGATCCATTGAATGATCTCCTCGCGCCGTTCGTGCTCGAAATCGACGTCGATGTCGGGCGGCTCGTTGCGCTCGTTGGACAGGAAGCGCTCGAACAGCACGTCGGTCTTGTCGGGATCGACCGAGGTGACGCCGAGGCAGTAGCAGACGGCGGAATTGGCGGCCGAGCCGCGGCCTTGGCAAAGGATGCCCATCTTGCGGGCTTGCGTCACGATCTCGTGCACGGTGAGGAAGTAGGGCGCGATCGCCTTGCGATCGATCAGTTCGAATTCGTGCCGGATGGTATTGGCGACCTTCTCCGGAACGCCACCCGGATAACGCCGCGCGGCGCCTTCCCAGGTCAGCCGCATGAGCTTGTCCATCGGCGTCTCGCCGCCCTCGTACATCACCGGATACTGGTAGGTGAGCTGGTCGAGGGTGAAGCTGCAGCGGTTCACGATCTCCTGCGTGCGCTCGATGGCGCGGGGAAGGCGGCGGAACAGGCGCGCCATCTCGGCGGGCTCCTTGAGGTGCCGCTCGGCGCTGGCGAAGCGGCGGAAGCCCAATTCGTCGACGGTGCAGCCCAGGCGAATGGCCGTCACCACGTCCTGCAGGGCTCGCCGCTCGGGCGCGTGGTAGTGCACGTCGTTGGTGGCGACCAAGCCCACGCCCATCTCGGCCGCAAGGTTGTCGAGCTGAGCGAGCCGCCGTGCATCGTCGCCGCGGAACAGGGCCGTGCCGGCGAGATAGCAGCGGTCCTCGAACAGCCGTGCAAGCGCGCGCAAGCGCTCGCGGAAGGCCGGATCATTGGGCCGGCGCGGCGGCAGGACGATGGCCAGGATGCCTTCGGCGTGGGCCGCGAGATCGTCGAAGGTGAGGTCGCACTTGCCCTTGGCGGCGCGGCGGTTGCCCAGAGTCAGCAGGCGCGACAATCGTTTGTAGGCGTCGAGGTCGGTGGGATAGGCGAGCAGCGAATAGCCGTCACGCGTCACGATGCGGCAGCCGACCAGCAATTTGGTCTGTTTCTCCGGGGGCGTCGGATGTTCTTCGTAGTATTCCTTCAGCGCTGCATAGGCCCGCACCACGCCGGCCAGCGTGTTGCGGTCGGTGATGCCGATCGCGGTATGACCAAGGTCGACCGCCTGCAAAGCGAGCTCGCCGGGATGCGAGCCGCTGCGCAGGAAGCTGTAGTTGGTCGTGACCTGCAACTCGGCATACATGTGTCACGCGTCGGAAAGCTCATGGATGCGCGCCAGCGGCACGCCGCGGATGGGCACACCTTCCATCTTGAGCGCCTGCAGGAAGGCCTCGTCGCTGCTGACCAGCGGCGCCGACGCCTCCTCGGCGCAGGCGGCATAGAAGCAGTCGTTCACCGGCCGGCCGCATTGCAGGGCCAGCGCCAGCGCGCGATTGCGCAGGCGCGTCGACTCCACGAAGGTCGAGATGAAGGCTGGCAGGCCGATATTGCGCACGATGGGCTGGGCCTGGTCGGGCGCAATCTCGCCCGCCACCGTCTTCTTCCACGCGAGTTCGGCCACGCCCGCGATCAGGATGTCGGGCGCGATCAGCTCGTGACCGTGCACCAGGAGCGAGCGCGCCTGCGGGCGCAACGGCTCCTCGACGAACCATTTGATGGCGACGCCAGGCTCGACCACGACGATCATGGCTCGCCTCCCATCTGCACGGAAAGCGCGATGCCGGTGGTCGCGATGCGGCGCGGCGTCATGGCGGCGATGCGGTCGGCCTCGGCCAGCGCGTCGAGCACCAGCGGCTGGCTCGAGGCCTGCACCAGGATCGAGCGCAGCTCGGCTTCCAACGAGCGCTGCCGCGTGCGGGCGCGCGCCTTCAATTGTTCGATGACCTTGTCGTCAAGACCGCGGACGGTGAGTGTCGTCATGCTTCATCTCCTTTCAGGCGCAGAATCCGTGGAGGAACCAGCGGGCCGTCGGCCGGCCGTTGGCTGCCATTCGATAGGGGCCGTCGCGGAACAGCCAGAAGCGGCCGCCATCGTCGTCCTCGACCCGGTAGTAGTCGCGATAGGGCGGCAGCGTATTGGCTGGCGGCCGGCTGCCGTCGGGCCGCGGCCGCCACCACTCGTCGGCGATGCGTTCGGGGCCTTCGGCGCGCACGATGCGGTGGGCATGCTGGCGCCAGTGGAAGATAGAAGGCGGATCGTCGGGCACATGGGCCATGACATCGACCGGCTCGGGCCGCTGCAGCAGGCGCGTCGGGCGCGCGCCCTTGAGGCCGGCGACGCGCGACCAGGCGCTGGCCGGTGCCGGTTCGGCGGCAGCGCCCATCGTCTGCACGCGCTCGGGCAGATGACTGTCGCGCGGCAGCAGGCGCACCACGTTCTCCGCACCGAGCCGCAGCGCCAGCCGATCGGCGAGATCGATCGTGGCTTCCTCTCCCGCTGACGCGGCAATCGCGCCGGAGTCGGGCAACTGATCCTGCGTGCCGTCCCAGGCCTCGACCTCGGGCGCGGCCAGGATCATCAGTTCGACGCCGAAGCCGGCGTCGAGCTCGCCGAGCTTCTCCTCGAACAGCTTCATGAGCTTGGGATTGTCGCGGTTGGGTCGGCTGGTGCCGATGGCGGTGCGATCGACCGAGCCATCGACGCGGTAGAGCGCGATCTCGAGTCGGCGTGCGCCCACGCCCGCCTGCTCGAACTGCCGGCAGAGGGCGGCGAGCAGGCGGCTGGTGGCGGCGGCGATGTCTTCGGTCCGGCCGATCGGCTCAACGAAAGCGAGCCGTGTGCGGAAGGCGGGCGGCGTGCGGCGCGGCTCGATCGGCTCGGCAATGGTGCCCAGCGCCTGGTCGAGGCGGGTGAGCGGCTGGTCGCCGAAGCGGCGGGCAAGCGGCGCGCGCGGCAGGGGATAGAGATCGCCGATGCGGCGGAGTCCCAGCTTCAGGAAGGTTTCCACGATCGGCGCGTCGAGGCGCAGGCCCTCGACCGGCAATTTGGCGAGAGCCTCGCGATGGCCGCGCGGCGGGCAGAAGAGATCAGCTTGGCGTTCGGCAAAGCGCGCCAGCGCCCAGGCCGCGCCCGCAGTGTCTGCCATGGCGGCGCGACAGGTGAGGTCATGGCGCGCGAGGCGCTCGGTGAGATCGGCCAGCAGGGCGCGCTCGCCGGCCTCGCCCTGGCCGAACAGGTGGGCGCAACCGGTGACGTCGAGCAGCAGGCCGGCATCGCCGCCGAAGCCGCCGACGCTGCAGGCCTCGCTGCCTTCCTCGGCGAGGGCGCCGCCCAGGGGATCGATCGCCACCCAGGGCGTGTAGCGGTCGCACCAATTGGCCAAGGTCTCGATCAGGCGGCGGTCGGCCTGCGGCTCGCCGGGGATGGTCAGAAGATCGGGCAGCAGCGCACGCGCATCGGCGAGCCGCATGTGCGGGCGCAGGCCGGCGGTGCGGGCGTGCGGGTTGACCGCGATCAGGCGCGGGCAGCCTTCCAGCCAGACGACGGTAGCGGCCGACCTAACCGACCAGTCTTGTTCCGAGGATTTGGGCGTCGCTCTCGCGAGCCGATCCGTGGAAAGCTTGGGGAACCACAGAGAGACAATGCGTTTCATCGTTCCACTCCAGAAGCCAGGTTGGAGTTTCGGCGACAGAGGGGACGCCGAAGCGGTTGCGCCGGAGCTCGGTGCGCCAGCGCACGGCGCCGACGTCGCTGAGGCCGGGTGTCGATTGCGAACGGGCCGAGGCGACGCGCCAGCGCGTGGTGCACACGCTTTGCGGCGGCGCGGGCTGGCTGCGCAGCAGCAGGGCGGGCACGCCGCTCTTCTCGGCGGCGAGCGACAGGCGGCGGCCGGCCGTGAGATCGGTTGCACGCGTCTCGCCCAATACGGCGGCCAGGCCCGATCGCAGGCCTTCTTCCATGGCCCAGAACAGATCCTCGTCGCGCCGCACCGTGACCATCAGCAGGCGCGCCGGATCGAGCCAGGCGGCAAGCGCGGGCGCATAGGGCGGCGAGTCGGAGGCGCCGAAGGGACGGCGGCACCACAAGAGCGTGCCGGCGCGCAGCGCGCCGAAGCGGCCCAGCAGATGGGCGGCGAAGCCCAGGGCCGCGCCATCGTGCGGGGCGACGCGACCGGACGGCGCGGGACCCGCCTCGATCTCGTGCAGCGCGCCGGTCAGCAGACCGCCCGGCAACAGGGCGTCGATCGCGGGCACGCCGAGGGTCACGGCCTGCTGGCCCGCACGCTCGGCGCTGTGGGCACGCTCCAGGCGGCGGACCTTTTCACGAAGGTCTGCCGCGACCGGGGCTGCCAGATCGTTGGCGGGAAGGGGAGCAGGAGCGCTCGGGGAAATGACGGGCATCGCCCCCTCGGAAAGGCTGATAAAACGCGGTGGGGATAAACAGTTCTTGTTTTGTTCTATGCCTCCCAAAATGAGGAGTCAACGAGACTCGTTACGAGGTAATTGCATTGAGTTTTTTCGTACCGTAGGGCGCGCGGCACGCGCCATTAGTGGTGTCTACCTATCGCGACCAACTACCAAAAACTGTCAGCAATGCTGGCAATCGTCCCCTCTGTTCACCGGCACGTTGCTTGCGAAGCGACAAACGCCCGCCGCATCATCCCGGCGAAGGAGGCTTTGATGAGCCATCGACTGTCGTTCCTGGCCCTGCTCGCTACCGCCTTCGCTTTCCTGACTGGACCGACCTGGGCACGCTGTTCGGCGAACGTGTCTATGCTGGGCAGCGGCGGCGTGCAGCTCGCCTCGCTCGATGGTCTCAGGCTCGCCAACGGCCCGTCGCCCAGCCGCGCCGTCATCACCTTCCTCGGCCATTCGAGCTACCAGATCGACACGCCGCAGGGCGTGCGCGCCATTACCGACTACAACGGCGTCAACGGCTTTGGCCGCAAGCCCGATATCGTGACCATGAACAACGCGCATTCCACGCACTTCACCGACGATCCCGAGGAGGGCATCACCTACGTGCTGCGCGGCTGGCCGTCGAAGCCGGGTGAGAGCGAGGCCAAGTACGATGTGCAGCTCAAGGACATGAAGGTGTGGAACGTGCCGACCAACGCCCGTGACTGGGGCGGTCAGTCGGCGCGCATCAACGGCAACTCGATCTTCATCTATGCCATCGCCGATCTCTGCATCGCCCATCTCGGCCATCTGCACCATCGCCTGACCAAGGAGCATCTGGAAGAGCTCGGCCGCATCGACGTGCTGATGGTGCCGATCGACGGTGCCTACACGATGGGCATGCCGCTGATGGTCGACGTCATCAAGCAGATCCAGCCCAAGATCGTGCTGCCCATGCACTATTGGGGCCGCGCCCAGGTCAACCGCTTCGAGACGCTGATGGCCGAGCTCGACGCCGACTTTGTGTGGCCCGACCGGCGCACCATCGAGGTGGCGCGCGAGGAGCTGCCCGAGAAGCTGACCGTGATGGTGGTCGGCGGCAACGGCGGCGATTGAGCCTCGGCATTCATCTCGCCCGCTGGGATCTCGTTCCCGACGGCGAGCCGATCGAAACACCGTCGAGCCTGCTTCTGGCCGTACGCCACAACGGCCAGCCTGCGATGCTCAAGATCGCGCGCGAGGAAGAGGAGCGCCGCGGCGGCACAGTGATGGCGTGGTGGGACGGCGACGGCGCAGTCAGGGTACTGGCGCGCCATGGCGATGCGCTGCTGCTCGAACGCGTGACGGGCTCGCAATCGCTCGCGGCCATGGCGGCGGCCGGCCAGGACGACGAAGCGAGCCGTATCCTGTGTGCGGTTGCCGGACGCCTGCATGCGCCGCGCTCGGCGCCACTCCCTGAACTCGTGCCGCTGGCGCGCTGGTTCGACGCGCTGGAGCCGACCGCGCGAACCCATGGCGGGCTTCTGGCGGACGCCGACGCGACGGCGCGCGCGCTCCTGGCCGAACCGCGGGACGTCGTCGTGCTGCACGGCGACATCCACCACGGCAACGTGCTGGACGGCGGCGAGCGTGGCTGGCTCGCCATCGATCCCAAGGGCCTTTCAGGCGAGCGCACGTTCGACTTCGTGAACATCCTGCGCAATCCCGATGGCGTGGTGGCGCTGGCACCGGGACGCCTCGAGCATCAGGCCGAGGTGCTGGCCGCCGCCGCGTCGGTCGACCGCCGGCGCCTGCTCGACTGGACACTGGCCTTCGCCGGCTTGTCCGCCGCGTGGCATATCATCGACGGCGAAGCGGCGGATTTCGACCTCGCCGTGGTGCGGCAGGCCAAGGAACTACTGCATCGTTGACCGCGGCGTCGATACGATGCGCTGGATCTTCATCTTTTCGCGATCGAGGCAGTCCGGCACGCGCGGCGCGATCTTGGTCTTCCAGTGGTCCGTCTCGTACACCGCCTTGTACTGCGCCTCCCGTTCAGCCTCGCTGTGGAAGCGGCGGATCCAGATATAGGTGGAGTCGTCGGTCTCGCCGCGGAAGCTGCCGCAGATCACCATGCCCTTGGAGATCTGGAACGGGATGATCTCCTCCTCCATGATCTTCACCCACTCGTCCATCTTGCCCGGCCGCACGAAGTACTGGCGGAGTTCGTAGAAAGGCATGCTGTCGTTCCCTCTCGGTTTGCCCTCGGAGCATAGATGGCAGCCCACCGCATGACCAATTCCTGCTAGGGTTCTTCGCAACAACGACATCGAAAAGGGTGGAAACGTGGCCTCGTCATCCGCGATCAGCTCGCATCTCGCCGTCCGGCCGGACTGGCTCGCCAAGGGCAAGGAGGCGCCGATCGAGCCCGACCTGCCGATCGTCGACCCGCATCATCACCTGATCGACCGGCCGGAGAGCGGCACCTATCTGTTGCCCGACCTGCTGGCCGACATTCGCGGTGGCGGCCACAACGTGGTGGCGACGGTCTATCTCGAATGGCTGTCGATGTACCGCGCCGACGGCCCGGCCGAGATGCGGCCGGTGGGCGAGATCGAGTTCGCCAACGGCGTCGCCGCCATGGCGGCGAGCGGCGGCTACGGCAAGACGCGCGTCTGCGCCGGCATCGTCGGCCACGCCGACCTCAATATCGGCGCCCCGGTCGCGCGCGTCCTCGAAGCGCAGATCGCCCACGGCGGCGGCCGCTTCCGCGGCATCCGCTTCATCGCCTCGATCGATGCCGACCAGGGCGAGTGGGGCGCCACGGCGGTGCGGCCGCAAGGCTGGCTGCTCGACAAGAAAGTGCGCGAGGGCTTCGCGCAGCTCGGCCCGCTGGGGCTGAGCTTCGACGCCTGGGTCTACCATCCGCAGCTCGGCGACGTGATCGACCTGGCGCGCGCCTTTCCCCGCACGCCGATCGTGCTCAACCATGTCGGCGGTCCGATCGGGCTTGGCCGCTACAAGGGCAAGCGCGACGCGGTGTTCGCCGACTGGAACGCGAAGATCAAGGACCTCGCGGCCTGTCCCAACGTGCACGTCAAGCTGGGCGGCATGGGCATGAAGATGTTCGGCTTCGATTTCCACGAAGGCGAACGGCCGCCGACGTCGGAGCGACTGGCCGAGGCGTGGCGGCCCTATGTCGAGACCTGCATCGCCGCCTTCGGCACGAAGCGCGCCATGTTCGAGAGCAACTTCCCGGTCGACAAGGGCTCGTACGGCTATGGCGAGTATTGGAATGCCTGCAAGCGGATCGCCAAAGGCATGAGCGCCTCGGAGAAGGCCGATCTGTTCAGTGGGACGGCATCTAGGTTCTATCGGCTGCAGCTCTAGCGACTGGTGTCACCCCGAGCTTTGCGAGGGGCCTTTGCGCAGCAGGAAAGTTCCCTCGCTGCGCTCGGGATGACAGATCAAGGGAGGAAACCATGCGCGGCGTCACCTTTCCTGGCGAACGCTCTGTCGAGATCATGACCTTTCCCGATCCCACGCCGGGCCCGGGCGAAGTCGTCCTCGAGATGAAAGCCTCCGGCATGTGCGGGTCGGACCTGCACCAGTACCGCCGGTCGAAGAGCGTGCCGCGCGCTTCCGGCATCCCGCAAAGCGCCGATCCCGTCATTGCCGGGCACGAGCCCTGTGGTGTCGTCGTTGCCGTCGGCCCCGGTGTCACGCCGGCGGAAGCCAAGGTCGGCGACCGCATGATGGTGCACCACTATCAGGGCTGCACCCAGTGCAGCCATTGCCGCTCCGGGTGGCAGCAGCTCTGCCAGGAAGTGCCGGTGAAGGTCTATGGCAACAATGCCCACGGCGGCCACGCAAAGTACCTTAAGGTGCCGGCCAATACGATGGTGCCGCTGCATGACGCCCTCAGCTTCGCGGCGGGTGCGGCCATCTCCTGCGGCTCGGGCACGGCCTACGGCGCGCTCAGGCGCATGAACATCTCCGGCCGTGACACCATCGCCATCTTCGGCCAGGGGCCGGTGGGCCTGGCCGGCACGCAGTTCGCCAAGGCGATGGGCGCGCGGGTGATTGCCTTGGACACCAACGCGCAGCGCCTGGAGCGCGCCCGCGAGTTCGGCGCCGACGAGCTGGTCGACCCGGGCTCGAACGATCCCGTCGCCGCAATCAAGGAGCTGACGGGCGGCAAGTACGCCGACCTGACGCTCGACACGTCGAGCAACCGCGATGCGCGGCTGAACGCCATCCGCAGCACCAAGGTCTGGGGCACGATGTGCTTCGTCGGCGAGGGCGGCGACGTCACCATCGACGTCAGCCCGCATCTCCTGCGACGGCAGATGACGCTGATCGCCTCCTGGACGTTCTCCACCGTCATCCAGGCCGAGTGCGCCGCCTTCTGCGTGGAACGCAAGATCGACGTCGACAAGCTGTTCACCCATCGCTGGTCGCTCGATCAGGCGGAGGAGGCCTACAAGCTGTTCGACAAGCAGGCGGACGGCAAAGGCGTTTTCCTGATGTGAATCCGGACCCTGGAGGATATCGCCATGCGTGACCCGCGTGCGCTGATCGACACCGACACGCTCGCCGCCTCGCTCGGCGATCCGGCGCTGCGTGTGTTCGACTGCACGACCTACCTCGAGCCGGCGCCTGCAGGCTCGGCTGAGCCCTACAACGCTGTCGCCGGCCGCAAGACATTCGAGGAGGGCCATATCGCCGGCGCCGACTTTTTAGACCTCCAGGGCGAGTTCTCCGCTACCGACACCCATCTCCATTTCATGATGCCGCCCGTCACCAAGCTGGAAGCTGCGTTCGGCCGGCACGGTGTCGGGTCCAATACACGCGTCGTGCTCTACAGCATCGGCACGATGATGTGGGCCACCCGCTTCTGGTGGATGCTGCGTTCGCTGGGCTTCGACGCCGCAGCCGTGCTCGACGGCGGCCTCGACAAATGGAAGTCCGAGGGCCGTCCTCTGGAAACAGGTGCGCCGCACGGCTACCCGCCGGCAAGCTTCGTGGCAAAGCCGCGCGAGGGCCTGTTCGTCGATGCTTCAAAGGTCAAGGCCGCCATCGGGCGCGGTGACACCGTCACCGTGAACGCGCTCGGGCCGCAGTTCCATCGCGGGCTCGAGCCCAGCCGCTACGGTCGACCCGGCCGAGTGCCGGGCAGCGTCAACGTGCCGGCGGCGACGCTGGTCGATCCCGCGACCAAGGGCTTCACTTCGCTCGTCGACGCCGCGGCAAAATTCGCCGCCCAGGGCGTGTCGAAAGACAAGCGCACGATCTGCTATTGCGGCGGCGGCATCTCGGCCACGATCGACCTGTTCCTGCTGCACCAACTCGGCCACGACAACATCACCCTCTATGACGGCTCGATGGGCGAATGGGCCAGGAACGAGTCGCTGCCCATCGAGAAGGACTGACGGTCAGAACCGCGCTTGCCGCGGCCCGACCCGCCCTGTGGCTTGTGAACCGCAAACAGGGCAATGTCGTTTAACGATGACTGAACTACTGATTGCACTAGCCTTGATCGCCGGCGCCATGGCCTCGCACGAGCTTGGTTTCTGGGCTGGCTCGCTGAAACATTCACCGGATGAGGCGTTTGACCGGCAGGTCGGCCTGGTCCGCACCTCCACCGCCGCTCTCGTTGCCTTCCTGATCGGCTTTGCATTCTCGGGAGCGGCATCGCGCTTCATCGATCGGCTGGACGTCATCGTGAAAGAGGCAAATGCGCTCGGCACCGCCTACCTGCGGGCCGACACCATCGCCCAGCCCCAACGCGATCAGTTGAAAGCGGCCATCAGGGAGTACACGGCCGACCGCGTCGAGCTCCTCAGCGGCAAGAACCGCGATCGTATCGAGCCGCTGCTCGCCAAGGTGAGTGGTCTGCACGAACGAATGTGGATCGCGGCGATCAAGGCGACGCAGGACAATGCTCCGCTCATGGCGGTCGTGCTGCCGCCGATCAACGAAGTCATCGACCTGCACTCCGTCCACCTTTCCATGGTGCGCCGACATTTGCCCCTCCCGATCATGGTGGTCCTGTTGGCAACGGCGGCCATCGGCTTTGGCCTGATTGGATTCGGCAACGGCCGCTCGGGTCGCCGATTTGTCCTTCTCGATTCCGTTTACGGAGTCGTCCTGGCAGTCGCCCTATGGATGACAATCGACATGGACTACCCGGGCATCGGCATCATCCGTGTCAGCAATCTTCCCTTCATCGAGACCCTGGCGCAGATGAAATAGCGGGCGAGTCTCAGAGTCGGAGATTGACGCGCGCCAGATCGACGACCTGCGCGGCGCGGCCGTCCATCACCGCCTTCATCAGGAACAGGTTGAAGTTCAGTGCCTGGCCGAGCGTCGCCTTGGGCGGCATGGCGAGCTCCTGGCGCGCGCTCACAACATCGACCAGGGCCGGGCCGTCGTGCGCCAGGGCATCGCGCAGCGCGCCCTCGAGGCCGTCCGGCGTTTCGACGCGCACGCCCTTGATGCCCATGGCCTCAGCCATGGCAGCGAAGTTGGGGTTGTCGAGGGTGCAGCCGGTATCGAGGAAGCCACTCGCCTTCATCTCCATCTCGACGAAGCCCAGAGTGCCGTTGTTCAGCACCACGACCTTCACCGGCAGGCCGAGCTGGGAGAGGCTGATGAAGTCGCCCATCATCATGGTGAAGCCGCCGTCGCCCGACATCGACACGACCTGGCGCTTGGGGAACGCCGCCTGCGCACCGATGGCCTGCAGCAGCGCATTGGCCATCGAGCCGTGGTTGAACGAGCCGATCAGTCGGCGCTTGCCGTTCATCTTGAGATAGCGCGCCGCCCACACCGTCTGGGTGCCGACGTCACAGGTGAAGACCGCGTCGGCGCTGGCGAGCTCGCTCAGAAGACGCGCAACGTACTGCGGATGGATGACCTTGCCGCCGGGCTTACCCTCGGCGAGCTTGTCGAGGTCGGCGCGAGCTTTGCCGTAGTGCGCCACGGCGGCATCGAGGAACCTGGAATCGCTGCGCTTGCTGATCTTGGGCATCAACGCTGCGACCGTCGCCTTGACGTCGCCCACGACACCCAGCGCCAGATGGCAGCGGTTGCCCAGGCTCTCCGCCCGGATGTCGACCTGCGCCACCGCGGCGCCCTCGGGATAGAACTGGCGATAGGGGAAGTCGCAGCCCAGCAGCAGCAGCGTGTCGCACGCCTTCATGGCGGCATAGCCCGAGGCGAAGCCGATCAGGCCGGTCATGCCGACATCGAACGGGTTGTCGTACTCGACATGCTCCTTGCCGCGCAGCGAATGCACGATCGGCGCCTTGAGCGCACTGGCCAGGGCGACGATCTCGGCATGCGCGCCGGCGCAGCCCGCGCCGCACATCAGGGTGATGCGCTCACCCTCGTTAAGGAGCTTGGCCAGCGCATCGATATCGGCGTCAGCGGGACGGACGACGGGTGGCTTGGGCGCGAGCCATGTGGCGGGCTTGGCGTCGGTCGACTGCAGGGCGACGTCGCCCGGGATCACCACGACGGCCACGCCGCGCTCGGCGACGGCGATGCGGATCGCCTTCTCGAGGATGCGCGGCATCTGCTCGACCTGGGACACCAGCTCGACATAGTGCGCGCACTCGCCGAACAGCTGCTCGGGATGCGTCTCCTGGAAATAGGAGCCGCCGATCTCGGCGCTCGGGATGTGGGCGGCGATGGCCACGACCGGCACACGGCTGCGCTGGCAGTCGAACAGGCCGTTGATCAGGTGCAGGTTGCCCGGCCCGCAGCTGCCGGCGCAGACGGCGAGCTCGCCGGTGAGATGGGCCTCCGCACCGGCAGCGAAGGCCGCGGCTTCCTCATGCCGCATGTGTATCCAGTCGATCTTCTTCTGCTTGCGCAGGGAGTCGGTGAGGCCGTTCAGCGAATCGCCGACCACGCCATAGATCCGCTTCACGCCGGCGACTGCCAGGGTCTGGGCCATCAGGTCGGCGACGGTCGGCATTGGGAGACTCCATTGTTGGTGATCGTGCGTCGACTATGCCCTCATGTTCCTCTCCCTCGCTAGGGGGAGAGGTTAGGAGAAGGGGAATCGACGAGCGTAGCCCCCTCTCCCAGCCTCTCCCCTAGCGGGGGAGAGCAGCATGAGACCTATGAAATGATCGTTTTCAGCTTGCCGTGGGCGAGGCGCAGCGCCCGCTCGACCTCGAGCGCGTCGTTGCCCTCGGCAAAGAGGAAGCCGAGATAGCGATCGCCCCCACGGCAGCGGGCGGATGGTGTGGCCGATCGGGATGGTGATGGAGAGGCCGGTGATGCCCGTGACGGTGCGCGCCTCCGCCTGTCCCTCGATTTCTTGCAGCACGCCGCCGCGCTCGACCGGCAGCATCAACACGCCCGAAGCGCCGGATGGCGGCGCGAGATCGATGTCGGCGCCGAGCGCGTTCATCAGGATCATCATCTCGAGGCTGATGCCATCGAGAAAGCGCAGGGAGCGGGAGCAGAGGCCGCCGATCGTGCGCGCCGCCAGTTCCAGCATGACGGGCCGCGGCTGGCGGCGCGAGCGCGCCCGACACCGGATCGATCTCGCCCAGAGCCCGCGCGATCAATGTCTCCGGCGATAAAGTTGACTCGTTCATCGCGTTGCTCCGAATGGCGCGCGCTCAGCCTATGAGCGGCCCGCCTGGAAGCCTGCCAGGAATTTCACGAGGTTGCGGCCGAGCTCGTTGCTGAGATAGCCGCCTTCCTGGACCAGCACCGTCGGCAGGCCGAGGCTGGCGATCCTGACGGCCATGGCGTGGAAGCCGCCACCCGAGATCTTGAGGCCCTGCAGCGGGTCACTGGCGCTGGCATCGAGGCCCAACGCCACGACCAGCGCGGTCGGAGCGAATTCGCGGATGCGCGCCAGCGCCTTGTCGGCCGCCGCCAGCCACGGCTCGTCGGGCGAGCCCACGGGCAGCGGCAGGTTGAGATTGAATCCTGTGCCCTTGCCGGTGCCGGTCTCGTGGGCGTGTCCCCAGAAGTAGGGATAGTAGTCCGCAGGATCGGCGTGAATCGACACGGTGAGCACGTCATCGCGATCGTAGAAGATACCCTGCGTGCCGTTGCCGTGATGCACGTCGACATCGATCACGGCGACGCGCGCGTGCTGCTGGCGCAGGCGCTGGGCGGCAATGGCGGTGTTGTTCAGGAAGCAGAAGCCGCCCGCCATGTCGGCATAGGCGTGATGGCCGGGCGGCCGGCAGAGTGCGTAGACCTGCTGCTCGCCGCCCATCACGAGGTCGGCAGCGGTGGCCGCGCATTCGCTGGCGGCAAGGGCGGCCTCCCAGGTATGCGGGCCGATCGGGCAAGCGAGATCGATCTGATGCCATCCGGCGCGGCCAGCCAGCGCCCGTGGATAGGTCGCGGGATAGCGCGCGGGATGGACGTTGGGCACGACCTCGGGCGAGGCATTCGGCAGCTTCGCCCAGTCGGCGGCGATGGTCCTGAGGAAGTCGATGTATTCGGGTGTGTGCACACTCTCGGCCGGCGCCGTGCCCAGTGCCTTGGGCGCGACGACGGCATGGCCGATGCCCTTGACCGCGGTCAGCAGGCGGCTGGCCCGCTCGGGCTGCTCGGCGCTGCGCTGCTTGACGCCGCGTATGAAGAAGGTTTGCGGATCGTGCTGGGCGTGCTTGTCGGAGTAGATGATCTTCATGCCGTCCCTATAGCCATACCTGTCCTCAGGCGGGGTCAAATTATCCGAAGGGGCCCGCCTGCGCCCCTCCTGTTGCACGAATACCTCAACTGCCGCCGGCAATGACACGCTTTCAAGCACGGGCGCGCAGGCGCATGTCGTCGAACGTTTTGCGTCGGCCGCGGGACACAATACAACGCCGCACTGCAGCGAATGCCACCGGTGGCATACCACGCTCGCTCGCGCACCTGCCTTCGTAAGCCTGCTGAAATTCTGCCGCCCCATTCCGGCCGCGGCCGGCATCGAAAAGCACGCCGCTCGCAGACACGAGCACAACGAGGAGCAGTGGAGGCTCACATGACGAAGATGATCACCAAGACGATGACCCTGACTGTCGGCAGCGTCCTCGCCGCAGCGTTCCTGCTGGCGGCCGGCGCTTCGGCCGACACGAAGAACGCCGCGTACTGCGACGCCGTGGTCCAGAAGTACGAGCGCTACATCGCCGGCGGCTCGGCCAAGAGCCGCCCGTCGGTCGGCGTCGAGACCCGCGACGCCGTCGAGCGCTGCAAGGCGGGCGACTTCAGCGGCATCGCCACCATCGAGAAGGCGCTCGAGAACGCCAAGATCTCCCTGCCCCCTCGCGGCTAAGAGATCGAACGACGCGCGGCGCCGTCTTTCCCCGGACGGCGCCGCGTTTCTTTTTATTAGTCCGCGCGAGCCGCGATCGCCTTGGCGTCACGCAAGGCCGCGATCTCTGCGTCGCTGAAGCCAACTTCCCGCATGATCTCGACCGTGTGCTCGCCGACGCCAGGCGACTTCAGCCGCGTCGTGACCGGCGCCTCGGAGAGCTTGATCGGATTGTTCGCCGACTTCACCGGACCGATGCCGGGATAGTCGATCTCCAGAACGCTGCCGCGCGCCTTTGCGTGCGGGCTCACCATGGCCTCGCTGATGCGGTAGGCGGCCGAGCAGGCCATGCCGGCGGGGATCAGCTTGTCCAAAAGCTCGTCACAGGTGTGCTGGAGGAAATGCGCCTCGATCAGCGGCTCCAGGATCGCGCGATTGGCGACGCGGTTGGCATTGGTCGCGAAGCGCTTGTCCTCCAGCCAGTCCTTCTTGCCAAGCGCGGTGCACAGGATGCGCCAGAAGGCGTCGTTGGTGCCGGCGATGAAGATCGGCTGGGTCTTTGTCGGGAAGACGCGCAGCGGGCAGAGGATGGAGTTGGAGGTGCCCATGCGGATCGGGTTCTCGCCGGTCAGCCCGTGGTTGGTGATCCAGTGGCTCATCAGATGCATGCCGACATCGAACAGCGACAGGTCGAGCCGCTGGCCGCGGCCGGTCTTGTGGCGTCCGAGCAGGGCGAAGGCGATGCCGGCGGCGCAGAACGAGCCGGTCGAGTAGTCGATCGCCGCGGTGCCGACGCGGCACATCTCGCCGCCGTCGGGGCCGGTCGCATCCATCAGGCCGATCTCGGCCTGGATGCAGGGATCGTAGCCGGCGCGGCTCGCGTAAGGACCGGTCTGGCCGTAGCCCGAGATCGAGGCATAGACCAGCCGCGGATTCTCCTTCGACAGCTTCTCCCAGCCGAAGCCCAGCTTGTCGATGACGCCGGGCGTGAAGGCCTCCATGAAGACGTCGGCCTTGCGCGCGAGCCGCATCAGCACCTCGCGGCCGCCCTCGGTGCGCAGGTCGACGGCGAGCCCGCGCTTGTTGCGGTTCATCGAGGGCACCCAGGCGCCGCTGAAATGCGGGCGGAAATGCTCGCCGTGCAACGGCTCGACCTTGATCACGTCGGCGCCCATGTCGCCCAGGATCTGGCCGGCGGTCGGCCCGGCGATGACTTGCGTGAGGTCGAGGACGAGCGTGTCGGACAGCGGCAACATTTTGGAGGGCTTCCCTTTGCTAAAGGCACCCTTGCAAGAGCGAGCTGTGGTGCTCAAGCGCTTCGTTTCGCTGGCTGGCATTTGCTATGGTCGCGGCGACATCCGCCTGGAGTTGCCTGAATGAATACCGCCGACCGCCCCAACCTGAAGATCGATACCGACCGGCTGTGGTCGAGCCTGATGGAACTGGCCGAGATCGGCGGCACGGAGAAGGGCGGGGTGTGCCGCATTGCGCTGACCGACCTCGACCGGCAGGGGCGCGATCTGTTCGTGCGTTGGGCCAAGGAGGCGGGCTGCACCATCAAGGTCGATCAGCTCGGCAACATTTTCGCGCGGCGCGAGGGTCGCGATCCAAACAAGCCGCCGGTGATGACCGGATCGCATCTCGACACCCAGCCGACCGGCGGCAAGTTCGACGGCGCCTATGGGGTGATGGCGGGGCTGGAAGTGCTGCGGGTGCTGCACGATGCGGGCTACGTCACCGAGGCGCCGATCGAGGTCGCGGTGTGGACCAACGAGGAGGGCTGCCGCTTCGCGCCGGCCATGGTGGCCTCGGGCGTGTTCGGCGGCGCCTTCACGCTCGGCCATGCGCTATCGATCAAGGACCGCGACGGCGTAACGTTCAGCGAGGCGCTGAAGGCGATCGGCTATGACGGCAAGGAGCCCGTCGGCGGCCGCAAGGTCGGCGCCTTCTTCGAGGCGCATATCGAGCAGGGGCCGATCCTGGAGCGGCAAAACAAGACCATCGGCGTCGTCACCGGCGCGCAGGGGCAGCGCTGGTACGAGATCTCGTGGACGGGCATGGAAAGCCATGCCGGCACCACGCCCATGGAAGGCCGGCGCGATGCGCTGGTCGGCGCCGCCGAGCTGATCGTCGAATGCCGCAGGATCGGCAGCCGGCCCAACGGACGGTCGACTATCGGCGTGATCGAAAGCCAGCCGCAGTCGCGCAACACCATTCCCGGCCGCGTGTTCATGACGGTCGACTTCCGCCACCCCGACAACGACGAGCTGACGAAGATGGACGCCGAGATGCGCGCGGCCGCGGCCGATATCGCCCGGCGCCATCGCCTCGAGGTGAAGATCGAGCAGATCTGGTACTTCCCGCCGTCGCCCTTCGCCAAGGAGCTCGTGGAGTCGGTGCGCCGTGGGGCCGGGCAGGCGGGCTATGCCCACATGGACATCGTGAGCGGCGCGGGCCACGACGCCTGCTACGTCAGCCGCGTTGCGCCGACGGCCATGATCTTCGTGCCGTGCAAGGACGGCATCAGCCATAACGAGATCGAGGACGCCACCAAGCCCGACATCGGCGCGGGCGCGCAGATCCTGCTGCAGGCGATGGTCGAGAGAGCCAATAGTTGAAATCCGGACTCGTCTCGACCGCCACCGTCGCTGGCGATGGGCGTGGAGCGCCTGCTGCGGCGCTGATACGATCGGGTTCTCAAGGGAGATATCGATGGGCATCGCACTGGGAACGGCTGCGCCATTCGCGGATCGAGCGCGGCTTGGATTGCTGATTGTCGCTACGGCGATCGTCGGCGTCGTCGCGAGCGCGAAAGCCCTGCACGTGACCATGGACGCGATCTCGGAATTTCCGCTGCCGCTCTGTGCCGCTGATGCCGCGCCCGGCAACAAGGTGGAAATGGTCAATTCGTACGCAATACCGGACATGCCCGGCAAGAGAGTGACGGTTGTGCGGGTGACCTACGGGCCGGGCGGCTTCACGCCGCCGCACCGCCATGGTGGCATCGTCACGGCCTATATCACCAAAGGCCAGATCAAGTCGCAGCTCAACGATGGCCCGGTGGAGATATTCGACGTCGGTCAGTCGTTCTTCGAACCGCTGGGCACGATACATCGCGTATCCGCCAACGCGAGCAACACCGAGTGGGCCGAATTGATCGCGGTTTTCGTCGCCGATGAAGGCGCACAATTGACGACCCTTCTCGAGCCTTAGGGCGTCTGATGCCCGCCACCAGCGCTGTGGTGATCGGCGGCAGTTTGGCGGGCATGTGCGCCGCGCGCGTCTTGAGCGACTGTGTCGACAAGGTCACGATCATCGAGCGCGACGCCTATCCTGCGGCGCCCGATTTTCGAGCGGGCGTTCCGCAAGCCCGCCATGTTCACAATCTGCTCGCTCGCGGACTGCGTGAGTTCGAAAGCTTCTTCCCCGGCTTCGAAGCCCGCATGCGTGAGCGCGGCGCGGTGCCCGTTGAAAGCGGCTGGGACACCGCGACGTTATGGCCGCACGGGTGGGCCCGGCGTGCCCATAGCGGACTATGGCAGCTCTACGCCAGCCGGCCGCTCATCGAAGGAACCGTCCGTGAATTTTGTCGGAGCCTGCCAAATGTGGCCTTCCTCGAGCGTACCGAGGTGATCGCGCTACGCGCCACGGGCGGAAGCCGGCGCGAGTGCACCGGCGTGGAGGTCCGTACCCGCGGTGACGGGCAGACCCGGACGCTCGAAGCTGATCTGGTTGTCGATGCGAGCGGCGCCCATTCAAAAAGCGGGGAGTGGTTGCAGCAGCTCGGCCTGACCGGGCCGGAGGAAGAGATTGTCGAGGGTCATACCGGCTACAGCTCGAGATGGTTTGCAAGCGATCAGGCGTGGCCGTCCGACTGGTGGTGGAAGGTGCTTTTCCTGCGCCTCGCTACGCCCGAGCGGCCGTATTTCGTCGGCTTCTTCCCGATGGAGAATCAGCGCTGGTTGCTGAGCTACATCGGCGTGAACAAGTCCTATCCGCCGCGCGGCGAGGCCGAATTCACCGCGGCGCTGGAGCATCTGGCGAGTCCCGTCGTGCACGAGATGGTACGGCGCATGGAACCGGTATCGCCGATCTACTCCGGTCGAGCGACCCGGAACCGATGGCGGCATTACGAGCGCTGGCGGACTCCGCTCGCCCGGTTCATCGCGATCGCCGACGCAGCCTGCTCGTTCAATCCACGATTTGGCCAGGGCATGAGCGCCGCCACGGTCTCGGCCCGGCTGCTGCAGGAATGCCTGGCGCGCTACGGCGTCGCCGACGCGGGCCTGCCGCGCGCCTTCTTCGCCGCACAGGCGCATTTTCAGCGGACGCCGTGGCTGTTCTCGGCAGCCGACGATCTGCGGCTGCCGATGAGCGAGGGCAACCGGTCGGTCTCGATACGGCTGTTCAACTGGTATCGGCCGCAGGTGGTGAGCTGTCCGGACGGGCAGGTCGGCGCCAGGCTCGGCCAGGTGACGCAGTTCCTGCGGCCAATGTCATCGCTGTTCTCGCCGCCCATCGTCTCGCGCGTGCTCGTCGCATCGACCAAGCGGCAGCTCAAGGGCATCCGGCGACGGCCCGCGTCGCCGAGTGTTGCCCCAATGCCACCTGGCGCAGAGTAGACGATGGCTGCGGGTCATTCCGCCGCTGCCATGCTCGGCTGGTACTCGGCGATGGCTGCAGCGATCTCATCCGATGTCCGGGTATTCAGGCGCGCCTTGGTCGCCTCGTAGGCCTTCCAGTCGAGCGTCTTCAGGCGCTGCAGCTCGGCCGCCAGCGCCCTCTGCAATTCGTCGCTGCTATTGTACACGTAGTCCAGATAGTCCAGCTGTCGCGCGGTCTCCGGATCGAACATCGCCGCGGTCGACACCCGGGCGAGCCCCGGCGCAGTCAGCCGATGACGCGCGATCGCCAGCGCAAAGTGCGGGACGGTGAGGGCGATCGCGACCTCGTTCATGCCGATCTTCCAGGGGCCGGCCTGGCAGAAGCGGACATCCGCCGCCAGCATCAGGAAGGCGCCCATGGGATAGGCATGGCCGGCGCAGACCGTCACGACCGGCCGCGGATGGGCGAGGATGCGGCGCAGCAGCTCGGCGCCGGCCCGCACCATGGCGACCGACGCCTCGCGGCCACGGGCGAAAGTCTTCAGGTCGAACCCGGCCGAGAAGATCCCCGGCCGGCCCTGCAGCACCACCGGACAGCCGCACGACTTCGCCTCGTCAAGCTGGTCCGCGATCTCGGTCAGCATCTCGAACGACATGGCGTTCACCTTGCCGTCGTCCATGGTGAGCCACGCCACGCCGTTGTCGACATTCAGGGACGTCCGCATTGCTCGCTCCATATAGACCACTTGTTATAATCCATATGCCCATATAGACCGATCGCCATAGAGTCAACGGAGTGGGCATGGCCAATGTCGCCAAGCACAAGGATGCGCTGATCCGCACGGCGATGCGGCTGTTCCGGCAACAGGGCTATGCCTCGACCGGGCTGCAGCAGATCCTGGAGGAAAGCGGTGCGCCCAAGGGCTCGCTCTATCATTATTTCCCCGGCGGCAAGGAGCAGTTGGCCGAGGCGGCAGTGCGGTTGGCCGGGCGCCTGATCGGCGAGATGCTGAGCGACCACGCGCGCCGCTGCGCCACGCCGGCGGCGTTCGTCAGGGCCTACTGCGCAACCATGGCGAAATGGATGAAGGAGTCGGACTTCCGGTCGGGCTGCCCGATCGCCACCACCATGCTGGAGACGGCGCCGCACTCGCCGGAACTCACCAAGGCCGGTGCCGACGCGATCGACCACTGGATCGGCTTTATCGCGCCGGTGTTCCGCGCCGACGGCGCGTCGGCTGCACAGGCGCGCGCCAAGGCCGAGCGGCTGGTCGCCGCCATGGAGGGTGCCCTGATCGTGGCCCGCATCCGCCGCAGTGCCCGGCCGATCCTCGATATTGCTGGGCGTTGACAATATATAAGTGTACACTTATGTATCCGCGATGACCCCGGTCGCCGATATCGGCTCCGTCATGCGCGTCCTCGCCGATCCCACGCGGCGGGCGGTGTACGAGCAGATCGTCGCGGCGGGCGAGCTGACCGTGGGAGCGCTCACCGAGCGCAATGACGTCTCGCAGCCCGCGATCTCGCAGCATGTTCGGGCCCTCAAGGATGCGGGCCTGCTCGGCGAGCGGCGCGAGGGGCGGCAGATCCATTATCGCTGCGAACCGCGTGGGCTGGCGCCACTGGTCGACTGGATCGGCCTCTACGGCGTCTTCTGGCGCGAGCGCTTCGCCAATCTCAGAACCCTGTTGAAGGAGATGGACGATGACCAACCTCGCCCGAAATCCCGCCGTCGGTGAGTCCGCGATCCGGGACATCGTCATGGAGGAGGTGTTGCCCCATCCGCCGCAGAAAGTGTGGCGGGCGCTCACGACCGCCGAGCTGATCGGCTGCTGGCTGATGCCCAACGATTTTCAGCCGGTGGTGGGCAAGCGCTTCACCTTCACGACCCGGCCGATCGGCGACTGGGACGGCATCGTGCACTGCGAGGTGCGGGAGGTCGTGCCGCTGCAGCGACTGGTCTATTCCTGGGTGGGCGGCAGCGATTCCAACGACAGCAAGAGCAACTACGGCTCCAGGCTCGACAGCGTCGTTACCTGGACACTGCAGGCTGAAGGATCCGGCACGCGATTGCGCATGGTCCACTCGGGCTTCCGCTCGCCGGGCAACGACTTCGCCTACGATACCATGAGCGGCGGATGGGGCAGGATCATGGGCAAGATCGGCGAGATCGCGGCTACGCTTTAGCCGGAAAGCGCGCACCATAGTTCTCGAGCGGCAACTCAAGGCCGCGGCAGAGGAAGCTGATCGTGTGGTAGTAACCGACGAGCGCAATCGCTTCGAGGATCTGCGCCTCGTCGAAGTGAGCTGACAGTGCCGTCCACGTCGCCTCGCCGATGGTGCGGCGGTCGACCAGGTCGTCGACCAGGGCGATCAGCGCCTGTTCGTCGGCTGACCAGCAGGCGGCGTCGCTTCGTCCCGAGACGCTGGCGGCCACGTGCTCCGGCGTGAAACCGGCGGGCTTGGCAAAGAAGGCGACGTGCACGCCCCATTCGTACTCGCAACCGAGCCGCGCCGTGGTGCGGCCGATCACGATCTCGCGCTGGCGCAAGGCAAGTGGGCCTTTGTCTATGAGCCCGCCGGCGAACATCTTGGCGAACACGCGCGGGCTTCTGGCCATCGCGCGGAACAGGCCCAGCGGCGGCACACCAGGCGGCATGATGCGCTCGAGGGCGGCGGCGATCTCGGGCTCGTAGGGCGGCTCGGCGGGGGCGATGCGAGGCATGGCTTCGTGCTACACTTCCTGTAGCAGAGATGCTACAGAAATTGTAGTAGCGGAGTGAAATAGATGGTGAAGCGCGTGCGCGGCTCGCGGACCGGGCGGCCGATCATGGTGCTGCTCGACCTGCTGGGGCGGCGCTGGACGTTGCGTATCGTCTGGGAGCTGCGCGAGGCGCCGCGGCGCTTCCGCGAGCTGCAGGACGCGATCGGCGCCAGCCCGACCATCATCAACACCCGGCTGGCCGAGTTGCGCGAGGCCAAGCTCGTCGCACTCGACGAGGCGTCAGGCTACCGTCTGACGCCCTTGGGCGAGGAGCTGCTGCGGCTCTTCCTGCCACTGCATGTCTGGTCGGAGAAGTGGGCGAAGGCGGTCGCCTCTCAGTAGACGGCGACCAGGTAGTCGACGATCTTGGGCACATCGGCCGGGTCGATCGGCGCGCCGTAGACGTTGATCATCTTGGCGACCTCGGCCTCCCAGAACGCCTTCTTGAAGGCCGGTCCCTGCGGCTGGGTGATGATGTAGTCCGCCGAATGGCAGGCGCCGCAATTGCCCTGGACCACCTCGAGGTTGGGGCCGGGCTTGAAGGCCGAGGTGTCGTCCGGCAGCTGGTAGTTCAGCGGCTTGGCGTTGACCGCGATGAGGCCCGCCATCGAGAGGGCGGCGGCACCGGTGGCGAGCAGCAGAAGGATCGAACGCTTCATGGTCGCCTCCCTCATGCCGCCGTCACGTGGACGGTTTCCACGACATTGCGCAGGTAGCCGGCGGGGTTCCACAGCGGCGTCATCGGCTGCGTCTTGCCGTCGTTGCTGGTGGCGCGGACCTTGAGATCGTGCGGGCCGGCCGACAGCGTGACCGGCAGCTGCCATTCGCGGAACGAGTACTTGCCGAGATCCTGGCCGAGCTTGGCCGGGGTCCAGGTCTTTCCGTCGTCGGTCGAGACGGCGACTTCCTTGATGCCGCTGCCGCCGTCGAAGGCGATGCCCTTCAGCGTGATCGACTGGCCCGCCGGCACCTTGGCGTCGTTGGCAAGGCTGGTGATGAAGGACCGCACCGTGAAGCGGCCGATCGGCACCGTCGTCTTGGGCGGCGTGCCGGGCTCGGTGCAGTTGCAGTCGTTGTCGGGGATGCGATAGGCGCTCTTCATCCAGAAGCCGTCGAAAACGTGATCGATGACATCGATCTCGCTGAGATGCTTCATCCAATAGGTGCCGTAGTAGCCGGGAACGACCAGGCGCACGGGATAGCCGTTGAGGAAGGGCAGGTCCTGGCCGTTCATCGAATATGCCAGCATGACCTCGCCGTTGGCGGCGACGTCGAGGTCGAGCGCCTTCACGAAGTCGGGCGTCTTGTCGAGGACCGCCGTGTCGAGCCCGTTGAACACCACCTGCTTGGCGTCCTTCTGCACGCCTGCGCGCTCGAGCAGCGCCTTCAGCGGCACGCCCTTCCAGCGCGCATTGCCCATGGCGCCGTTGCCGCTCTGGCCGCCGGCGACACGCGGCACGAAAAGGCCGCGACTGTTGCCCGAGCACTGGTTGACGGCGACGATCTCGATCGACGGCATGGCCTTGAGCTCGGCGAGCGACAGCTTCAAGGGCTTATCGACCTTGCCCTTGACCTCGACGCGATAGGTGTCGGGATCGATGTCGAGCGGCAGGCCGGCCAGGTGATAGCGTACGAAGAACGCATCGTTGGGCGTGATCACGCCTTCGTTGAACACCGAGAACGGCGTCTCGAGCTGCGGCGGCCGGCTGGTGAGGCCGATCATCGGCCGCTTCTGCGGATACTTCACCAGCGGCCGCTCGCCGTTGCCGAACGGCATGGTCACGGTGTCTGCCAACGCGCCGAACGAGCCCAGCGTTGACCCCGCACCGAAGATCGCCAAGGCGGCGCCCGACTGCTTCAGCAGGGCTCTTCTGTCGATCATGGTTCCTCCCAAGAGTTGTTCCATTTTTGGAAGACGCTCTGACGATAGCCTATGCCCTGCGGCGCGTCAGCCAGCCGGAGAAAATCAGCGCACAGGCGGCGATGGCCACGATGATGGTGGCGAGCGCGTTGATCTGCGGATCGACGCCCAGACGCACGCTGGAATAGACCTGCATGGGCAGCGTCTGCGACTGCGCGCCGGCGACGAACTGCGTCAGGATCAGGTCGTCGAGCGACAGCGTGAAGGCGAGCAGCCAGCCCGAGCCGACGGCCGGCGCGATCAGCGGTAATGTCACCGTGAGGAAGGTGACCCAGGGCGTGGCGCCGAGATCCATCGCCGCCTCCTCGAGCGAGCGGTCGAAGTCGGCGAGCCGCGCCTGCACGACCACGGCCACGAAGGCGATCGAGAAGGTGATGTGGGCGATGGCGATGGTGAGGAAGCCGCGCGCCGGTCCGCCGAGAAGCGTGTCGGAGCCGACGAACAGCAGCAGCATGGAGATGCCCATCACCACCTCGGGCATGACCATGGGCGCGATCACCAGGCTGCCGAACAGGGTGCGGCCGAAGAAGCGCGGCACGCGGGCGAGAACGTAGCCCGCGGCGAGACCGAGGATCGCCGCCGCCGTCGCGCTCACCAGGGCGATGCGCAGCGACAGCCAGGCGGCGCGCAGCATCGCTTCGTTGGCGAACAGCGCGCTCCACCATTTGGTCGAGAACCCGGCCCACACCGTGACCAGGCGCGATTCGTTGAAGGAGTAGACGATCACCAGCACGATCGGCAGGTAAAGGAAGGCGTAGCCGAAGGCCAGCACCCCGAAAGCAAAGTGCGCCCGGCCTGCCATCACTGGCGCTCCAGGCTCTTGGCCTGCTGGCGCTGGAAGAGCGCGATCGGTCCGACCAGCAGGACCAGCAGCAGGATGGCGACGGCCGAGGCCAGAGGCCAGTCGTTGTTGATGAAGAACTCGTCCCACAGGACCTTGCCGATCATCAGCGTGCCGGTGCCGCCCAAAAGGTCGGGGATCACGAACTCGCCGACCGCCGGGATGAACACCAGCAGGCATCCGGCGACGACGCCGGGCAGCGAGAGCGGCAGGGTGACGGTGCGAAAGGCGGTGAACGGGCCGGCGCCCAAGTCGGACGCGGCTTCGAGCAGGCCGGTGTCGAGCTTCTCCAGCGCCGCATAGAGCGGCAGCACCATGAACGGCAGATAGGCGTAGACGATGCCGAGCAGGATCGCCCATTCGGTGCCGAGGATCGTGCCGGGATTGTCGACGAGACCTGTCCAGCGCAGGAAGGCGTTGAGGATGCCGTTGCTCGCCAGAAGACCCATCCAGGCATAGACGCGGATCAGGAAGGAGGTCCAGAACGGCAGGATCACCGCCATCAACAGCAGCGGCCGCCAGTCCGCCGGGGCACGGGCGATGGCGTAGGCCATGGGATAGCTCAGCAGCAGGCAGAGCACGGTCGAGGTCGCGGCGATGCGAAGCGAGGCGAGCCAGGCGCCGAGATAGAGATCGTCGGTGAAGAGCAGGGCGAAGTTCTTCAACGTCAGGCCGAGATCGACCGGCGGCGCGGCATCGGGGTTGTTGGTGCCGAGCGCGATCGCCAGCACCAGCGCGAACGGCAGCAGGAAGAAGATCGTAAGCCAGGCGAAGGGGAGGGCGATGACGAAGCGCATCGCTACTCTTCGAGTCTCTGCCCGGCATCCGCCGCCCAGCCCAGCCACACCTCGTGGCCGCGCGGCCAGGGCTCACGGGGATGGCGGGCGACGTTGGCGGTCGAGACCATCAGCACGCTGCCGTCGCCCATTGCCACGCGATAGAGCGAGCGGTTGCCCTCGTAGGCGATATCGACGATGCGGCCCTGCTCGGCATGCTGGGTGTCGGGGCGGGCGGCGAACAGGCCGATCTTCTCGGGCCGCAACGCCAGCCAACCGCCGCCATCGGCGGGCAGGATGTTGGCGATCCCGATGAAGTCGGCGACGAAGCGCGTCCGTGGATGCTCGTAGATCTCGTGCGGATCGCCGATCTGCTCGATGCGGCCCTTGTCCATGACGGCAAGCCGGCTCGCCATGGACATCGCCTCCTCCTGGTCGTGGGTCACCATGATGAAGGTGAGCCCGAGCTCGGCCTGCAGGCGCACCAGCTCGAAGCGCGTGCCCTCACGCAGCTTGCGGTCGAGCGCCGCCAGCGGCTCGTCGAGCAGCAGGAGCTTGGGACGCTTGACCAGCGCACGGGCGAGCGCCACCCGCTGGCGCTGGCCGCCCGAGAGCTGCGACGGCTTGCGCCGGGCGTGATCGCCAAGCCGCACCTGCTCGAGCGCCTCGCCGACTCGCCGCCCGATCTCGGCCGCGGGCAGCCCCTCGCGGCGCAGCCCATAGCCAACGTTGCCCGCCACATCCATGTGCGGGAAGAGGGCGTAGGACTGGAACATCATGTTGACCGGCCGCCGATGCGGCGGCACGCCGGCCATGTCCTGGCCGTCGATCAGGACGCGGCCGCTATCGGGCGTCTCGAACCCCGCGATCATGCGCAAAAGCGTGGTCTTGCCGCACCCCGAGCCGCCCAGCAGCGCGAACAGCTCGCCGCGATGGACGTCGAGGGAGACGCCGTCGACGGCGGCAATGGCGCCGAAGCGCTTGGCGACGCCTTCGATGGAGACGATCGGACCCGCGCTGGTGTCGTTCACCCTACTGCACTCGTAGCAGGAAGCGGTTAAGTTCCTGAAACCCCGCCCAATAGACCGTGCGGACCGTCCCGACAATGTTGGCGATGGGGATGAGCCCGATGTTCGGCTCGCGGCTGTCGAGGCTGTTGTCGCGATTGTCACCTAGGACAAAGATGCGATCGGCGGGCACGGTGTATTCGGGTGTGTCGCGTGCGTAGCCCTTCGCCAATTCGAGGGTGGTATAGGACCGCCCGTTGGGCAACGTTTCCCGGAACTGTTTGGCGCCGGCCATCGGCGGCGCGCTGAGATCAGGCCGCGCAGGGCCCTGAGGCTCCCGTGAGATGGCCTGGCCGTTGAGATAGAGGGTGCCGTCGCGCAGCTGTACGCGATCGCCCGGCAAGCCGACGACGCGCTTGACGTACTCAACGTTGGGCTGCTTTGGCGGGTTGAACACGATGATGTCGCCGTAGGCCGGAGTCGTCCCGGGATGGCTGACATCGACCATGACATAGTCGGTGGTGAGCAAGGTCGGGAGGCTGGAACCCGAGGCGATGTGAAAGCTGCGCCAGCCAGGCGGATGGCCGATCAGGTCGATGCTCCGCAGGCCGACATTGATCAGGATCATCACAATCGCGGCGACCCAGGTCGACCGGTACCACGGAGGCGACGATCGTGGAGCCCGCCGGGCACGGCGCACGGCATCGATCGCAACGGCGAGCGGAAAGCCCAGTGTGGCAACGGTGAAAGCCACGATGGCGGCAGGTGTCGGGGCGACGTGCCAGCTGAAGATGATCCAGCAGATAGCGAGACCGACCGAGGCCAGGAACAGGACGATGCCCAGTCGCTGCGCGCCGCCATAGTACTGGCCGAGGCCGGGCAGGATCAGCGACAGGAAGCCTGCCCACAGGGCGCGTGGCCAGCTCATCGTCCGGTCTTCACCATGGTCCACAGCCGCGTGCGCTCACGCGTCTGCTCGGCGGTGCCGGCGGTGATGGTGTAGAAGGTCGCGCGCACCGCGGCCGGCGGATAGATCAGCGGGTTGCCCGAGATCTCCTTGGGTAGCAGCGCCGTCGCCGCGGTGTTGGCGTTGGCATAGCCCGTGATCTCGCTCGAGGCGGCGGCGACCTTGGGCTCGAGCATGAAGTCGAGAAACTTCAGCGCATTGTCGGGATTGGGCGCGTCCTTGGGGATCGCGGCGACGTCGATCCAGAGCAGCGAGCCTTCCTTGGGGATGGCGTAGGCGATGTCCTGCTTGTCCTTGGCCTTGGCGGCGCGGTCGCGGGCCTGGAAGATGTCGCCCGAGAAGCCCAGCACCAGGCAGACGTCGCCGCCGGCCAGCGCGTTGATGTACTCCGACGAATGGAACTTGCGGATGTAGGGCCGCACCGCCTTCACGACGTCGGCCGCCTTGACGAGATCCTCGCTCTTCTTGGAATCGGGATCGAGGCCGAGATACTTCAACGCGGCGGGAAAGACGTCGGTGGCGCTGTCGAGCATCATGACGCCGCAATCGGCGAACTTCGCGACGACCGCGGGATCGAACAGCATCTTCAGGGAATCGACCGGCGCGTCGGGCATGCGCTTCTTGACGGCGGCGACGTTGTAACCGATGCCCGTGGTGCCCCACATCCAGGGGATGGCGTGCTCGTTGCCCGGATCGTAGTGGGCGAGCGCAGCCATGATCTCGGGGTCGAGGTTCTTCAGGCCTTTCAGCCTGGCTTTGTCGAGCGGCTGGTAGAGCTTGGCCGCGAGTTGCCGCACGAAGAACGGCGAGGCGGTCGGCACCACGACGTCGTAGCCCGAACGGCCGGCGCGCAGCTTGGCCTCGAGGATCTCGTTGGAATCGTAGGTAGTGTAGTTGACCCGGATGCCGGTGGTCTTCTCGAACGCCTTGAGCTCGGGCTCGGCGATATAATCGGACCAGTTGTAGACGTTGACTTGTCCCTGGCCGAAAGCGGGCGCCGCAAGAAGCGCAAAGAGGGCGGCGAGGGCGGGCAGACGCATCGGCAACTCCGAATTATCAGACGCCAAGATACCTGTGCTGCAATTCGCTGTCGCGCGCCAGGGCGTCCGACGTGCCGGCCCAGACGACGCGGCCCTTCTCGACGATGTGATGCCGGTCGGCGAGCTTGATCAGGTTGCCCACATTCTTGTCGATCACCAGGATGGCCTGACCATCGCGCTTCAGCCGCTCCAGACAGGCCCAGATCTCCAGGCGGATCAGGGGCGCCAGGCCCTCGGTCGCCTCGTCGAGGATCAAGAGCTTCGGATTGGTCATCAGCGCGCGGCCGATCGCCAGCATCTGCTGCTCGCCGCCCGAGAGCTGGTTGCCCATGTTGCGCTGGCGTTCGCTGAGCCGCGGGAAGAACTCGTAGACCCGGTGCAGAGTCCACGGCGTCGCGCGGCCGTCTCGGTTGGCGGCGGAGGCCAACAGGTTCTCGCGCACCGAGAGGTTGGGGAAGATCTGGCGGCCTTCCGGCACCAGGCCGAGGCCCAGCCGGGCGATGCGGAAGGAGGGCAGGCGCTCGACGCGGGTGCCGGCGAACTCGATGGTGCCGCGGCTCGCCGGCAGCAGTCCCATGATGGCGCTGACGGTCGTGGTCTTGCCCATGCCGTTGCGGCCCATCAGGGTCACGACCTCGCCGGCATCGACACTGAGCTCCATGCCGAAGAGGGCCTGGCTGGTGCCGTAGAAGGCCTCGAGCTGGCTGACGCGCAGCATCACGCCGCCTCCTCGCCCAGATAGGCCTGCCGTACTTCCGGGTTGGCCCTGATCTCGGCTGGCGTGCCGGTGGCGAGGGCGCGGCCGTAGACCAGCACGGTGATGCGGTCGGCGAGCTGGAAGACGGCATCCATGTCGTGCTCGATCAGGAGCATGGCGCGCCGGCCCTTGAGCTCGCGTAGGAAGCCGACCATGCGCTGGGATTCCTCGACGCCCATGCCGGCCATCGGCTCGTCGAGCAGCAGCAGCTTGGGGTCGCCCGCCAGCGCCATGGCGATCTCGAGCTGGCGCTGCTCGCCATGGCTCAGCGCCGCGGCGAGTGTGTCGGCCCGCTCGCCGAGGCCAACGGCCTGCAGCCCGCACCGCGCCGGTTCGCGCAGCCGCTCGTCGCGCCGCGCATCGGCCAGGAAGCGGAAGGAATGGCCGGCATGGCCCTGGACCGCCAGCGCGACGTTGTCGAGGGCGGTGAACTCGCGCAGCACGGCGGTGATCTGGAAGGATCGCGCGAGGCCCAGCCGCACACGCGCATGCATGGGCAGATGGGTGATGTCGCGGCCGGCGAAGTGAATGGTGCCGGAGCTCGGCTGGAGGTTGCCGGTGAGCTGGCTCACCAGCGTGGTCTTGCCCGCACCGTTGGGGCCGATCAGGGCATGGATCTCACCCGGCCGCACGTCGATCGAGACGGTGTCGGTGGCCAGGAGGCCGCCGAAGCGTTTGACCAGGCGGTCGGTGTAGAGCAGCGGTTCAACCATGGCGCCGACCCATCAGGGAATCGATGCCGCCCCGGGCGTAGAGCGCGATCAGCACCAGCATGGGGCCGAACACGATCTGCCAGTATTCGCCCCAGCCCTTGTGCAGGAGGTCGAGCAGCGGCTTCAGCGATTCCTCCAGCACGAAGAAGGCGATGGTGCCATAGAGCGGTCCGAACAGCGTGCCCATGCCGCCCAGTACGACGATGACGATGAGATCGCCCGACTTCACCCAGGACATCATGGCGGGCGAGACATAGGCGCCCTCGTTGGCGAGCAGGATGCCGGCCAGCCCGCCGAAGGCGCCGGAGATGGTGAAGGCGGCAAGCCGATAGCGGAACACCGGGAAGCCCAGCGCCATCATGCGCAACTCGTTGGCCTTGGCGCCGCGGATCACCAGGCCGAAGCGCGCATTGGCAAAGCGGCTGCAGAACCACAAGGTGCCGGCCAGCAGGACGAAGCAGAGCCAGTAGAACGAGGCCTTGTCGCGCAGGTCGATCAGGCCGGGGAAGCGGCTGCGGCTGATGTTCAGCCCATCGTCGGCGCCATAGGCCTCCAGCCCGCCGCCGACATAGTAGACGAGCTGGGCGAAGGCGAGCGTGATCATGATGAAATAGAGGCCGCGCGTGCGCAGCGACAGAGCGCCGATCAGGGCGGCCCACAAGGTCGCGGCCAGCAGGGCGACCGGCCACTGAATCCAGCCGCTGGCGATCCCATGGTGCGAGAGGATGCCGACGGCATAGCCGCCGATGCCGAAGAACACGGCGTGGCCGAAGCTCACCAGCCCGCCGTAACCCAGGATCATGTTGAGGGCGATGGCGGCGATTGCCCAGATGACGATGCGCGTGCCAATCGACAGCAGGTAGCGCTGGTCGAAGGCCTGGGTCAGCAGCGGCAGGACGGCGAGCACGATCAAGAGCGCGGTGGTGATCAGCCCGCGCGGCGTGCGCAGGGAAGCGAGAACATCGCTCATCGGCAGACGCCGATCCAATTCCACCTCACCCTGAGGAGCGACCCGCAGGGTCGCGTCTCGAAGGGTGGGCTACACCGGCACTGCTGCCCACCCTTCGAGACGCCGCGCTTTGCGCGGCTCCTCAGGGTGAGGTGGGGGGTGCCGCGGCACATGACTATGTCCGCTGCCCGAACAGGCCGGTCGGACGCCATACCAGGACGCCTGCCATGACGATGTAGATCAGCACCTGCGAGATCGCGGGCGCCGCGCTGGAGGCAGCCGAGGCGCTGAGGAAGGTCTTCAGCAGGTCAGGCAGGAAGGCACGTCCGACGATGTCGATCTGGCCCACCACCATGGCCGCCACGAACGCGCCCTTGATCGAGCCGATGCCGCCGATGACGATGATGACGAAGGCCAGAATCAGGATGTCGTCGCCCATGCCGATCTTGACCGAGGCGATGGGGGCGGCCATCAGGCCGGCGAGGCCCGCGAACACCGCGCCCAGGCCGAACACCAGGCTGAACAGCAGCTCGATGTTGATGCCGAGCGCGCCGATCATGCGCCGGTTCGAGGCACCGGCGCGGATCAGCATGCCGACGCGCGTCCGGGCGACCAGCCAGGCCAGCAGCACGGCGACGACGGCACCGACCACGATGATGGCGAAGCGGTAGGCGGGGTAGGGCACGCCGGGCAGGATCTCGACGGTGCGGTTGAGGAACGCCGGCACGGCGATGCTCTTGCCGGCGGCGCCCCAGACCATGCGCACCAGCTCGTTGAAGAACAGGATCAGGCCGAAGGTCGCCAGCACCTGCTCGAGATGGTCGCGGGCATAGAGGCGTCGCATGACGATGGCCTCGACGGCGATGCCCAGCAGGAAGGTGGCCGGCAACGCCAGCAGGGCCCCGAGCACGAAGGAATCGGTCCAGCCGATCAACGTCCAGGCGATGTAGGCGCCCATCATGTAGAGCGACCCGTGCGCCAGGTTCACCAGGTCCATGATGCCGAAGGTCAAGGTCAGCCCAGCGGCGAGCAGGAACATCAGCAGGCCGAGCTGCACGCCGTTCAGCATTTGAAGCAGCAGGTAGTCCATGTCCCCCGTCAAACCCCGCAAACGAAACGGGAGCGCGTCGCCGCGCTCCCGTCATCGCAAGCCCTGCGGCTCATTTCATCGGGCACTTCTCATAGTACGGATCCTTGCCGTCCTTCACGGCGGTGGCGATGGTCTTCACCGTCATCATGCCTTCCGGATCCTTGACCGCTTCCTGGATGTAGAAGTTCTGGATCGGGAACTGATTGGTGTTGTACTTGAAGTCGCCGCGCAGCGACTTGAAGTTGGCCTTCTTCATCTCGGCGCGGACCTTGTCCTTGTTCGAGAGATCGCCCTTCAGCGCCTCGGCCGCCGACGCGACCAGCATGATCGCATCGTAGCTCTGGGCGCCGTAGTAGGACGGATAGACGCCGTGCTTCTTCTTGAAGTCGGCGACGTATTTCTTGTTGGCGTCGTTGGGCAGGTCGTTGACCCACTCCTGGGCGCCGAGCGTTCCCAGCGCCAGCTCCTTCTGCTGCGGCAGGGTGATCGCGTCGATCGAGAACACCTGGTAGAGCGGGATCTGACCTTTCAGCCCGGCCTGCACGTATTGCTGCAGGAACTGCACGCCGTGCGCGCCGGGATAGAAGATGAAGATGCCGTCGGGCTTGGCTGCGCGGATCTTGGCGAGCTCGGCCGAGAAGTCGAGCTGGTCGGGCCACTTGGTGAGGTCCTCGCCCTTGATCTCGCCCTTGAAGGTGCGCTTGACGCCGGCGAGCATGTCCTTGCCGGCGGCGTAGTTGCCGGCCATCAGGTACATGCTCTTCACGCCCTTCTCCTGCAGGTACTGGCCCATCGCCATGGGCGTCTGGTCGTTGTTCCACGAGGTCGAGAAGAAGTTCTTGTTGCAGAGCTCGCCCGCGATCTGCGAGGGCCCGGCATTGGCCGAGATCAGTATGGTGTCGCCCTCGTCGGTCACCGCCTTCAGCGAGGCGAGCAGCACGTTCGACCAGATGTAGCCCGCGACGACGTTCACCTTGTCCTGTTGGACCAGCTTCTCCGAGCGCGCCTTGCCGACATCGGGCTTGAACTGGTCGTCCTCGTAGATGATCTCGAACGGCACGCCGCCCATCTTGCCGCCGAGATGCTCCTTGGCGAGCTCGACCGAGCGGCGCATGTCCTCGCCGATCGCCGCCTGCGGCCCCGAGAATGTGCTGATGAAGCCGATCTTGATCGGCGTCTGGGCCGCCGCCGGCAGGGCAAGGGCCAGCGCCGCAATTGTTGCGGGCCCAAACAATCTTGATTTCATGATTTCTCGCTCCCTGTTGCCATCCCCGTCCCTGATGGGGCCAATAAAACCCGAAAACGCGTATCCCAACAACGCCTATCGACCATCGTCGCGGCCCATCCAAAGCGTCCGTTCGTTGGGCGGCGAGTCGAGCGCCAGTGGCTCGAAGCGGCATTTGCGCCAGAAGGCAGCGACACCGGAATTCGCCCGATTGACGCCGACATGGACGGCACGCCGGTTCGCGGCATCGAGCCAACGGTCGAGCAACTGCGCGCCGACGCCCCGGCGTTGCTGGCGCGGCAGGAGGTTCATGTGCAGATGGGCGGGGTACGCCATTGCGATGGTGGCCGGCGTGCGTTCGGGATGATGGATCATCCAGGCGCGCCGCTGATCCGGCGTGCGCTGTTCCGGCGGCACATCGCGAGGATCGGCGTAGCGGGCGCGCAGCTCCGGCCACCACTGCCGTTCCAGGCGGTCCTCCCACGCCGGAGTATCGTCGGTGCCGACGGCAAAACCCGCGATGCCTTCGTCATCTTCGACGACGAACGCCAGCTCCGCTGCGAGCATCACGTAGGGAGCCACGTAGATGTGGCCCATCATGTGGGGATCGCGATAGAGGTGCGAGGCGTCGCCGCCCGCAAGTCCAGTGGCCAGGGAGATGGCATAGCAGGCGTCAAGGTCCGTGCGCTCGGCATGCCGGATCTTCATCGCTCTCAGTCGCGCAGCTTGTAGCGCTGGATCTTGCCCGTCGCCGTCTTGGGCAGCTCGGTGACGTACTCGACCCAGCGGGGATACTTGTAGGGCGCAAGCGTCGACTTGCAGAGCGCCATCAGCTCCTCGGTGAGCTTGGGCCCACCGCCGCCCGGCTGCTTCAGCACGACGAAGGCCTTGGGCTTGATCAGGCTCTGATCGTCGGCATGGCCGACCACGGCCGCCTCCAGCACCGCGGGATGGGTGATCAGGCAGCTCTCGACCTCGACCGGCGAGCACCAGATGCCACCCACCTTCAGCATGTCGTCGCTGCGGCCGTCATAGATGAAGTAGCCGTCCGCGTCCTGACGATAGGTGTCGCCGGTGTTCAGCCAGCCGTCGACCATGGTCTCGGCGGTCTTGTCGGGCTTGTTCCAGTAGTACTTGGCGGCCGACTCCGAGCGGATCCACAGCCGCCCGCTCTCGCCCTTCGGCACAGGCTTGCCGTGCTCGTCGACGATCTTGATCTCGTAGCCCGGCACCGGCTTGCCGCTGGTGCCCGGCCGGTAATCGTCGAGCCGGTTGCCGATGAAGATGTGCAGGCACTCGGTCGAGCCGATGCCGTCCAGGATCACGGTGCCAGTCTTCTCCTGCCAGCGGCGAAAGATGTCGGCCGGCAGCGCCTCGGCGGCCGAGACGCAGGCACGGATGCTTGAGAAGTCGCGCGGCTTCTTCTCCAGCGCCGCAAGCTGGGCGGCATAGAGCGTCGGCGCGCCGTAGTAGAGGGTGGGCTTGAAGGTCTCGATGGTCTCGAAGGTGGTGTCGGGGGTCGGCCGGCGATCGTCGAGCACCGCCGTGCTGCCGGTCCATAGCGGGAAGGTCATGGAGTTGCCGAGCCCGTAGGCGAAGAAGAGCTTGCCGGCCGAGTAGCTGACATCGTCCTCGCGCACGCCCAGCGCCCGCACGCCATAGAGCTCGCTGGTCACCACCATGTCGCGCTGCAGGTGCACCGCGCCCTTGGGCCGGCCGGTCGAGCCCGACGAATAGAGCCAGAAGCAGTCGTCGGTCGGGGCGGCCATACGCGGCTCGAGAGCCGCCGAGGCTTTGGCGAGATCGGCGAGGAAGGCATCGGCTGTGCTCGCCTTGACCCCGATGCGGGCGAGCGCCGGCTCGACTTCCTTGGCGAACTCGCTGGAGTAGACGACGAGCTTGCAGCCGGAATCCTCGAACAGGTAGGCGTAGTCGTCGGCCCGCAGCATGGTGTTGAGGGGCGCCGGCACGATGCCCGCCTTGATGGCTCCCCAGAAGAGATAGAAGAAGGCCGGGCAATCCTTGATCACCATCAGCAGGCGATCGCCAGGCTTCAGGCCCTTTGCCAGCAACGCGTTGCCGGCGCGGTTCACGCGCTCGGCGAGCTCGGCATAGGTCACGGTCTCACTGGCGGTGCGGATCGCGACCTTGGCGCCGCGGCCTTCGCGAAGGTGCCGGTCGATGAACGGCACGGCCACGTTGAAGCGACCGGGCAGTCGCACCTTGAAGTCCGGACCGAATGCGATGCCCTCAATCATGCCAACCCCGTCATTCCCAGAGCGTTTCCTTATTTGCGTAATTTGGTACCGAATTACCTATTTGCATTCGCCGCCGCAAGGGCGTTTTCTCTGATTTCCAGACATCTTGGGAGAGGGCAATGCCAGTCGTGGACCATGGGTCGCTGCCGGAGTTTCCCATGCGGCCGGGCATCACCGGCAAGTGGATTTGCAGTCGCGAGCGCGGGGCGAGCGACGTCGGCGTGCTCGCCAATACCGTTCAGCCGGGCTGCGGCGCGCCGCTGCATCGCCACGACTATGAGGAAGTGATCCTGGTCGAGGCCGGCAAGATCTGGGTCGAGATGAACAAAGGGCCGCGGCTCACCGCGACGCCGGGGCAATGCGTGATCATCCCGGCAAACATGGCCCATGCCTGGGGCAACGAAGGGCCGGAGGTCCTGCGCGTGCTGTTCGTCTGGAACTCGCCCGAGCCCTTCGCACCCGGCAAGAGCACCTACCTCGAGGGCGCGCCGCCGACGACCAGCTGACGGCGGCGCGCGAACTCGAGGCTACGGCTGCAGGATGTGGACCCGATAGGTGCCCTCGGCGGCCTGCTTGCCGACCGGCTCGAGGCGGATGACGGCGGCGCGGACCGTCACGCTGTTGCCGCTGGCGACGGTGTAGCTGCGGCCCTTGGCGGCATGATGCGTCTCGTCCTGTTCCTCATCTTCGTCTTCTTCCTCGCCCTCCGACTCCTCTTCCGTTTCTTCCTCTTCGCTCTCTTCCTCCTCCGACTCTTCTTCCTCTTCGGCTTCCTCTTCCTCTGCTTGGTGCTCCTCCATCGCGCTCATCGCGGAGTCGAAGCAATGCAGCACGACCACGCCGTCGGAAACCTCGACGGTGGTGAGCGCGATCACCTGGTCGTCTTCCATGTCGACGATGGTGCTGCTGGCGGTGTGCGGGTTGTTGTTGCGCAGCCGGAAGCTGCCGGCGGCGACGTCGGTGAGAGCCTTGTTGTCCATTCTGCTGCCCCTTCGCTGGCGCGGCCGCTGCGACAGTCGCTGGCCGCCGCCATGGCGTAGCAATCTCCTGCAGTGGGGTGCGTGGACCTACAGTTAAACTTGTGCGTCGGTCCGGCTACAGCTTCGCGCCCGACGCTTTGACCGGCGCCTGGAAGGTCTTCACCTGATCGGCGACGAAGGCGGTGAACTCCGCGCTGGTCATGGGTTTGGTGACGAACCCCAGCTCGCCCAGGCGCTCGACGATCTTGGGATCGGCCAGCACCTCGGCCGTGGCCTTGTGCAACCTGGCCTGGGCATCGGCCGGCATGCCGGCGGGCGACGAGAGGCCCACGAAGTTCTCGGCCACCAGCTTGGGGTAGCCGAGCTCGGTCACCAGCGGCACGTCGGGCGCCGACGGCGCCTTCTGCGTCGAGGTCAGCGCGATCATGCGCAGCTTGCCGTCCTTGGCGAGCGGCAGCACTTCCGTCAGCGTCACCACGGCGAAGTCCAGCTGGTCCGCCATCATGTCCTGGAACATCGGCGCGGCGCCGCGATAACCGATATGCTCCATGTTGAGGCCAAGCTCGGCCTTGAACATCTCGCCGATGATGTGCCCAATCGAGCCTTGGCCGCCCGAGCCGAAGGGCACGGTCTTGTTCTGGCCTTTGATCCAGGCAATCAGCTCCTTCATGTCCTTGGCGGGCACGGCGGGGCGCACGACGAAGGCGTTGGCCACCGAGCCGATATAGGACACGTGGGCAAAATCCTTCAGCGGATCGTAAGGCGGCTTGTCGAACAGGTAGGGGGCGATCGAGATCGGCGCGCTGTTGGAGAGCATCAGCGTATGGAAATCGTCCTTGGCCGCCAGCACGGCGTTGGCCCCGATGGTCGTGCCGCCGCCCGGCTTGTTGTCGACGATCACCGTCTGGCCGAGCTTCTCCTGCAGCGGCCCTGAGATCACGCGCGCCGCGGCATCCGACGCGCCGCCGGGCGGGAAAGTGACGACGATCTTCACGGGGCGCGACGGCCAAGCCTGAGCCAGAGCTTCGCGGCCCCACACAAGGGTCGCGCCTGCGACCAATCCCAGTTCCAGTAGTCTTCTGCGTTCGATCATGGGCTCTTCCCGTTCGTCCTGTGCAGACCCAAGCAAACGACGTGCCTTGTCCGTAGGTGTTCTATTCAGTACATCAATTCGCATCGACGGCGCTCCTGGGGAGTGGCATGCACTTTTTCGTGTATTTGGCAGTGGCGGCGATGGTGGCTGCGCCAGCATTTGCGCAGGCGCCGGCAGGGTGGATCGCCGATGCCACGACCGGGTGCCGCATCTGGAATCCCTTTCCTGAAACCGGGGAAAGCGTGCGCTGGAACGGCGAATGTCCCGGCGGCGTCGCATCCGGGCAAGGCGTCCTGGAATGGTTTCGCAATGGCAAACCGAACCAGCTCTTCGATGGCACGCTGCGCGACGGCCGATACGATGGGCGAGGCCGCGAGGTTTTCGCCAACGGCAACCGCTACGAGGGCGACTTCAAGAACGGCGATTCCGACGGAGTCGGGATCTGGATCGGCGCCGACGGAAGTCGCTACGAAGGTGAATTCCGACAGGGCAAGTACGAGGGCCGCGGCAAGCTGATCTATGGCGACGGCGGACGCTACGAGGGCGAGTTCCTCAAAGACGATCCCAACGGCCAGGGCGTCGCCGACAACGCCGATGGCAGCCACTATGAAGGCTCGTTCAAGGCGGGCAAGTACGATGGGCAGGGCGTCTTGCGGACAGCCGACAACACTCGCTACGAGGGCGCCTTCAAGGACGACGTCTACGACGGATCAGGTACTCTGACCTTCGGCAACGGTTCGACTTACAAGGGCGAGTTCCGCGCGGGCAAGCCAGACGGTGTGGGAACCGTGACGGACCCCGACGGCACATCCTCGACCGGGACGTGGCGCGCCGGGTGCCTCACCAACGGCAGCTTCCGGCGCGCGATCAGTGCGAACCCCGCGGAGTGCGGGTTTCCCCCACTCGACCGGCCCGACGGCAAGCAGTCGATCACCGATCTCGACGGCACGCGGTACGACGCGAGCTTCAGGGGCGGCAAGCTGAACGGGCCGGGCTTTGTGGTCACTCCGAACGGCAGTCGCTACGAAGGTCTCTTCGTCGACAATCGGCTGATGGACGGTAAGGCGATCGTGACATTCGATAACGGCCTCCGGCTCCTGGCCGACTTCAAGAACGGCGAGGCCGCCCACGCGATCAAGACATACCCGGACGGCCGGGTCTACGAAGGCCCCCTGGTTGACGGCCTGGAAAGCGGCCGCGGCGTCCTCAGGTTGCCAAGCGGCAACATCTACGAGGGAGAGTTCAAGAAGGGCAAGCCCGATGGCCCGGGGGAGGAGCGGACAGCCGGGGGAGAGACCCATGCGGGCGATTGGAAGGCTGGCTGCCTCGTCACGCAGACCGGCTTAAGCGTGTTGCTGACCCCGCTTGCCGACTGCGGCGTATCCGAAATCAAGGACGGGCGTGGTTTCCTGCAACTGCCCAACGGCATGCGCTACGAGGGCTCATTTGTTGAAGGGATGCCGCAGGGCGAAGGCAAGTTGATTTATCTGGACGGCAGTACGTTCGAAGGTTCCCTCCGGGGCGCTCTCCCTGACGGGCTGGGCGTGATGATCGATAAGATTGGAAATCGCTACCAGGGGGAGGTCCGCAAGGGCAAGCCCGATGGCTACGGAACGTTGAAGCTCACGACCGGCCCTTCCTTCTCGGGCAGGTGGCGCGACGGCTGCCTCGTCGATCACAGCGTGAACGCCTGGTTCGGGACCACCCACGACGCCTGCAACTTCAAATGATTGGCCGAACGAGCGGTCAGGCGCCGCCACGAAACAGTGAGAAGCCCCAAGGATAGTGCTGCGCGAGGTCAGCAACGCCGAAGCGGTAGGGCACGACCTCGAGGAAGGCGGGATTCGATACCGGAACACCGTGCGCGCGATACCAGTCGCCAATGTGGAACAGCGCCTCGTAGAATCCCGTGAGCGGCGTCGGCGCGTCCAGCGTCCCGGCACCGGCGGTTCGCCCATCGACCAGCAGCTTGCCGTCGGGGCCACGCACTTCGACGTGCAGCCCCGCGGCCGGCACGCCGCGCGAGACGTCATAGACGTGGATCGAGATGCCGCCGGCCATCAGTTGAAGCGCACATACTCGAAGTTGGCCGGCTGGTTGTTGATGCCACGCTGCGGCGGTGCGATCCAATTGGCGTATTTGCCGGGCTCGACCACCGCCGGGCCCATCAGCGAGGTCACGTAGGCGCGGTCCTCGTCGGTCGGCAGCCACTTGTGCGCGTTGGCCTTCCAGTCGGCTTCGCTCATCACCTTGCCCTCGGGCGAAACATTGAGCTCGGAAAAGGCGCCGATACGGCGGTTGAAGGCGCGATGCGGCAGCTTCAGCTCGAAGTCGATGCCGGCCTGCTCGATGACGCGGTTCCACCTGATGAGGCCGCGGGCGCAGTCCTCGATATAGTCGTTGCGCAGGCGCTCGTTCAGCGCCGACAGCGCCGGTACGGCCTTGTGGACGATGCGGCCGTCCTCGACCGTGTCGATCTCGAAGGCCTGGTCGCTGAGCACGTGGTCGTCCTCGATGCGCGTCTCGAGGTAACGGCCTTTCACGCCCATCGTGTAGTAGTTGGCCGCGTTCGTGGAAGCCTCCTGGCCGAACAGGTCGAGCGACACCGAGAAATGGAAGTTGAGGTACTTCTGGACGGTCGCAAGATCGATGGCGCCGAGCGCGCGCACGTCGTCGGTCTTGTGCTCCTTCATGAGGTCGCAGGTGCGCTGGACGATGCGCTGCACGCCCGATTCGCCCACGAACATGTGGTGGGCCTCCTCGATCAGCATGAAGCGGCAGGAGCGCGACAGCGGGTCGAAGCCCGATTCGGCCAGCGAGGCCAGCTGGTACTTGCCGTCGCGGTCGGTGAAGTAGGTGAACATGAAGAAGGAGAGCCAGTCCGGCGTCTTCTCGTTGAAGGCGCCGAGGATGCGCGGCTTGTCGGGATCGCCGGAATGGCGCTCCAGCAGCATCTCCGCCTCCTCGCGGCCATCGCGGCCGAAATAGGCGTGCAGCAGGTAGACCATGGCCCACAGGTGCCGGCCTTCCTCGACATTGACCTGGAAGACGTTGCGCAGGTCGTAGAGCGAGGGCGCGGTCTTGCCGAGCAGGCGCTGCTGCTCGACCGAGGCGGGCTCGGTGTCGCCCTGGGTGACGATCAAGCGGCGCAGGGTCGAGCGCAGCTCGCCGGGCACCTCCTGCCAGGCGGGCTTGCCCTTGTTGTCGCCGTAGGCGATGACGCGGTTGGGATCCTGGCCCGCGAGGAAGATGCCCCAGCGATACTCCGGCATCTTCACATAGCCGAAGTTGGCCCAGCCGTTGGCCTCGGCCGAGATGGCGGTGCGCAGATAGACGTCGAAGTTGTTGGTGCCGTCAGGCCCCATGTCCTTCCACCAGTCGAGGAAGCGCGGCTGCCAGTTCTCCAGCGCGCGCTGCAGGCGGCGGTCGCTCGCGAGGTCGATGTTGTTGGGGATGCGCTGGGTATAGTCGATGGACATGTCCTGCTCCTTTACGCCCGCTTGCGGTCGTACTTGGATTGCTTGCCCGTTCCGTACAGTTTCAAGGCGCCTTCGGGGCCGGTGGCGTTGGGACGTTGGAAGATCCAGTTCTGCCAGGCCGACAGCCGGGCGAAGATCTTGGTCTCCATGGTCTCCGGCCCGGCGAAGCGCAGATTGGCTTCCATGCCGATCAGGCCGTCGGGCGAGAAGCCGGCGCGCTCTTCCAGCACCAGCCGCACCTCGTCCTCCCAGTCGATGTCGTCGGGCGTGAACGTGACCAGGCCGAGCTCGTCGGCGGCTTCGGCGTCGATCGGCTTGCCGATCTCGTCCTTCAGTTCGTCGATCTTGTCGGGCTCCGCGAGGAAGCGTGTGCCAAGTCGCGTCAGGCCGTTGCCCATGGGGTAGGGGCCGAAGTTCATCGGCGTCAGGCGGATCGTGGCCGCCTCCTGATTGGAGCCCTCGAACGTGCCGTCCAGCATGTAGGAACGGTCGGCCGCCAGCACGAGCTCGAACAGCGTACCGGCGAAGCACGAGCCCGGCTCGACCAGGGCGATCAGGCTGCGCGAGCTCACGTCCAGCCGCTTCAGGGTGCGCTTCCAGTAGAGCACGATCTCGCGCACCAGCCAGTGGGACTGCTCCTTGGTGAGCAGCGCGTCGTAGGCCTCGACCAGGGCGGCATCGCCCTGGCTCTGCAGCACCCAGGTGCCGATCTCGGTCTCGTTGAGGCGCAGGTGCATCATGGCGTCGTCGAATTGCCGGGCCAGCGCCAGCGGCCAGAAGCCAGCGCCCTGGGCATGAATCGCGGCGGCGTCGGCCGGCGGCGCAGCCGCGGGACCGTTGACGCGGAAGCGCGCAACGCGCTGCTCGCGGTCGATCTCCACCGTGACATGAGCGTAGCGGATCGTGTCACCGTCGATGGTGCGCTCGACCGGGGGAAGCGCGATGCCCTTGGTGTCCTTGGGCCGCTTCGACTTTGCCGCGACGCCTTCGGCGATCTTCTTGGTCTCCTCGGCAAGCTTGCTCGGAGGAATGAGCGTGTCGACCAGCCGCCAGTCGCGCGCCCGCTTGCCGCGCACGCCCTCGGCGGTGGTGCAGAAGAAGTCGGCGTGGTCGCGCCGCACCAGGCGCTTGTCGACCAGCCGAGTCAGCCCGCCGGTGCCCGGCAGCACGGCGAGCAATGGCAGCTCGGGCAGCGACACCGCGCTCGAGCCATCGTCGGCCAGCAGGATCTGCTCGCAGGCCAGCGCCAGCTCGTAGCCGCCGCCGGCGGCGATGCCGTTGATCGAGCAGATGTAGGTCTGGTCCGAGTGCTGGCTGGCATCCTCGATGGCGAGCCGCGTCTCGTTGGTGAACTTGCAGAAGTTGACCTTGTGATCGTGGGTCGAGAGCCCGAGCATGTTGATGTTGGCGCCCGAGCAGAAGATGCGGTCACGCTGGGAGCGGATCACCACCGCTCCGATCTCGGGATGCTCGAAGCGCAGGCGCTGGACGGCGTCGGCCAATTCGATGTCGACGCCGAGGTCGTAGGAATTGAGCTTGAGCTTGTAGCCGGGCCGCAGGCCCGCATCCTCGTTCACGTCCATGGTCAGGTAAGCGACGCCGTTCTCCAGGGCGAGCTTCCAGTGCCGGTAGCGGTCGGGCGCGGTTCGAAAGTCGATCGGCGTCTCGGCCATTTGGCGTTTCCCTATTTGCGTAATTCGGTACTGAAATACCTATTTACTTTCCGCCCGGCAAGCGCATTCTCTTCCCCAGATATGGTTGCGATCCGCCCCGCTCAAGCCACTGATCTGCCAGCGATTTCCGCGCTGGACGCGCGGCTGACCGGTTCCGACAAGCCAGACTACTGGCGGGACATGCTGGCCCCCGAGCGCAATCTCCTGGTGGCCGAGAACGAGGCCGGCAGGCTCCTGGGCTTCATCGCCGGCGAGGTGCGTGCCTTCGAGTTCGGCCAGCCGGCGGCGGGCTGGGTGTTCGCCATCCAGATCGAGCCCCGGCAGCGTGAGCGCGGCGTGGCGAGCGCCCTGTTCGAGGCGCTGGTCACCCGCTTCAAGCAGAAGGGCGTGACGCGCGTGCGCACGCTGGTCGACCGCAAGGATCACCTGATCCTCTCTTTCTTTCGCGCCCAGGGCATGGTGGCGGGGCCGTCGCTGCAACTCGACATGGATGTCGCGTGAAGCTGCAGACGGGAACGCGGCTGGGTCTATACGCGGTGCTCGAACTGGCGCGCGAGCCCGAGCGTACCCAGTCGGTGGCCGATCTCGCCGAGCGCTTCGGTGTTTCGACCCATCACCTAGCCAAGGTGTTGCGCACGCTGGCCGCCGCCGGCCTCGTGCGGGGCGACCGCGGCGCGGCAGGCGGCTATCGCTTCACTGGCAATCGTCGGCGCACCACCCTGATGGACATCGTCGCCCTGTTCGAGCCGGCGCCGGGCCAGCGCGCCAAAGAGCCGGGCGAGGACACCGACATCGGCGCGGCATTGCAGCGGGTGCTGATTGAAATCGACGAAATCGCCGAGGCGACCTTGCGGTCGATCAGCCTGGAGACCATGCTGAAGCCGAGGCGGTGATGCGCATCCTCGTGCTCTGCTTGGCAATGGTCGCAAGCCTGCTGGCATCGACGGCGGGTGCCCAGACCTCTTGTGAGCCGGGCGGCCGGCCGGTCGATCCCTACTACGAGAACGACACCGTCGCCGAATGGCCGCAGGAGGCGCAACGCTTCAAGAGCAACGCCGACCTCGTGTCGCGCCAGCGCGGCCGGCTGCGGCTGGTGCTGGATGGCGGCAAGTCGATCGAGCTGGTCGACTGTCCCTACGGCGACGACGGCTACCACTATCTCTACGAGCGCTATGACCAGGCCGGTCGGTTCTATGTCGTGCGCCGGTCATCGCACGACGACTTCTCCTACACGCTGGTGATGATGCCGACCGGCCGCCTGCTGACCGTCCATGGCGCGCCGGTGTGGACGTCGGAGAAATCCAAGTTCCTCACCATCGGCTGCTCGCTGCAGCCGCCGCGCAGCGCGCTGGTCATCCATGCGGTGGACGGCGCGGAGCTGAAGCAGGAGGCGGAGTTCGAGCTGCCGTGCGACAGCGAAAGCTGCTCGGCGCGCTGGGACTACCAGTCGTGGATCTCGGTCACCTGCACCCCGCGTGACGGCGCCGGCAAGAAAGGCAAGGAGTTCGTGCTGATGCGCTCCAATGGCGGTGTCTGGAACCGGTTCGGGCGTTAAGGTCATTGCTGGGAGCGCGCCACTCCGTGGCGCTCATGGAGTGTGTGACCGACAAAGATGCGCCACGGAGTGGGGCGCTCCCAGCAATGATTAAGCCTTGCCCCAGCCATCCCTGGTCTGCGGCAGCTTCTTCTTGAGCAGCGCACCGGCCACGACATTGCGCAGCACCTCGGCGGTGCCGCCGCCGATGGTGAACATGCGCACGTCGCGCGCCATCCGCTCGAGCGGCAGCTCGCGCGAGTAGCCGCGGGCGCCGAAGAACTGCAGGGCGTCGTTCACCACCTGGATGGCGCTTTCCGAGGTGAAGACCTTGGCCTGCGCCGCCAGCAGCATGTCGGGAAATCCACCTTCACCGGACCGGGCGGCGTCGTAGACCAGCGCCTGTGCAGCACGCAGCTTGATCGACATGTCGGCGAGCTTCCATTGCAGGCCCTGGAACTCGTTGATCGGCCGGCCGAACTGATGACGCTTCTCCGACCAGTCGAGCGCCAGTTGATAGGCGCCCTCGGCGATGCCCAGCGCCACCGTCGCCGCGCCGACGCGCTGGCTGTTGTAGGCGTTCATCAGGTCGGCGAAGCCCTTCTTCAGGCCGCGCGGCGGGATCACCAGGGCCGAGGGCGGCAACTCCATGTCCTCGAAGTCGATCACCGCCTCGGGAATGCCGCGCAGGCCCATGGTCGGCTCGCGCTTGGTGATCCTCAGGCCTTGGGTCTCGTCGCGGATCGCCAGAAAGCCGCCGATGCCTTCCTCGTTGCCCTTCTCGTCGTAGACCTTGGCGAAGATCAGGTGCAGCCGCGAGACGCCGCCGCCGGTGATCCAGTGCTTCCGGCCGTTCACCACGTAGCGGTTGCCCTTCTTGTCGGCCCGCGTGGTCATGCCGTTGGCGTCCGAACCGGCCTCGGGCTCGGTGATGCAGATGGCGGGCTTGTCGCCCGCGAGCACCATGTCGGCGGCGAGCTTCTTCTGCTCCTCCGAGCCGTAGGCCATCACGGCACTGATCGCACCCATGTTGGTCTCGACGGCGATGCGGCCGGTGACCGAGCAAGCCGCTGAGAGCGCCTCGATGACCAGCACCGCGTCGAGCCAGTTCTTGCCCTGGCCGCCATACTGCTGGGGGATCGTCATGCCTAAAAGCTTGGCGTCCTTCAGCAGCTCGACATTGTCCCAGGGATACTGCTCGGTGCGATCGACCTCAGCAGCGCGCTTTGCCACCGGTCCCGCCGCCAGTTCGCGCACGCGCGCCTGCAGCTTCACTTGATCGGGCGACAATCCGGACGCGTTCATGAATTCCTATCCTCGTCCTTATCCTTGGCGCTTGGGGTCGACGCTGAAGACGATGGCGGCGTCGGTCCGGCCGCGCACCGCGACCCTGCCGATGTCGGTGAAGACGAACTGATCGCCGCAGGCCTCGCGCGTGCTCTGGGAGACGAGAATGCGCGTGCTGTAATCCTTGTTCAACTGCTCGAGCCGCGCCGCAAGATTGACGGTATCGCCCAGCAGCGTGAAGGTCAGCCGCTTGCCGGCGCCGACCGACCCGCCGATCACGCGCCCGGTGCTGATGCCGATGCGGGTATCCAGGGCCACGCCCATCTCGCCGAAGGTGCGGCTGTTGATGGCGCGCTGGATGTCGATGGCGGCTTGCACCGCGGCGCAGGCATGGTTCTCGCAAGCCAGCGGCATGTTGAAGGAGGCGAACAGGCCGTCGCCGATGAAGGTGTTGACGACGCCGCCATGGGCGCGGATCGGCTCCAGCACCGTCTCGAGGTACTCGTTCAGCGCCGCGACCAGGGCGTCCGGCGTCATGTACTCGGCGATGGTGGTGAAGCCCGCGATGTCGGTGAACAGCACGGTGGCCTCGCGCGTTTCGCCGGCCAGGACACCTTCGCCTTCGTGCTGCAGGATGGTGGCGGCCACGCTCTCGTCGACATAGCGGCCGAAGGTCTCGCGGAAGCGCTCGCGCTCGCGCAGGCCGCCCACCATGTTGTTGAACTGCCCGGTGAGCTCGCCGACCTCGTCGTTGGAAGTGACCGCAACGCTCTGGCTGAGATCGCCCTCGGCAACCTTGGCCATGGCCCGCGACAGGTTCCGGATTGGCCCCAGCAGCGAGCGGGCGACGAAGTAGGCCGAGATCGTGAGGCCCATGATCGCCACGACCACGACGTTGGCGACCTCGAATTTCAGCCGTTCGCCCTCGTAGGAGAACAACGCGACCATGGTCGCGGCGAGCGGCGCGATCGAGATCACGATCAGGGCGACGACCAGCTTTACGGCATAGCTGCCGAAGAACAGCGCGAGATTGTCGCCGCGCTGGCGGAAAATAAACGTGCAGAGGCTGGCGAGATAGTCGCTGATGACGAAATAGGTGTAGGTGAAGAAGAAGACCGGCAGGACCAGGCAGAGCGTGATGACCTGGGCGATCGTCGGCCGCGGTATGCCGGTCAGTCCGGGATCGGTGAAGAGATAGGTCGCGGTCAGGCGGAAGATCGTCAGCACCAGCGACAGAATGGCCACGCAGCGGGCTGTCAGCAGCGGCAGCTGGGTGAGACGCCGCTGTGTGTCGGCGAAGCTCGCCTGGCCCTGCAGATAGCGGTCGATCGGGGCAAACAGCCGGCGGGCAATGAGCCAATTGACCAGTCCCAGCAGGACGATGCTGGCGCCCATCGAGCGCGGCGCGAAGCTCCAGGCGCCGGTCATGACGATGAAGACCGAGTTGAAGGCGATGTCGACCGGTGCCGCCGACACCACCATCAGGAGATAGCGCCGGCGCAGCCGCGCGACGTCCTCGGCGATCACGCCGGCCCTATGCGATAGACGACTACGCCGCTCTCATGGCCGCGCAGCTCGGCGACGCCGAGTCGCGCGCCGTCCTGCAGGACGCCCGCGGCGCGCACCGTGCTCTCGGTCGCGAGGATCCTGGTGCGGAAGTGCTTGTTCAATTGCTCGACCCGCGAAGCGACGTTCACGGCATCGCCCAGCAGCGTGTAGTTCAGCCGGTTGTCGGTGCCGATGGTCACGCCGATCACCGTGCCGGTATTGAGCCCGATGCGCGTGCGCAACGCGGCGACGCCCGAGAACGGCCCCGCCGCCAGCGCCTGCTGGATCTCGATCGCGGCCTCGATGGCGCAGAGCGCATGCTTCTCGCAGGGCAGCGGCAGGTTGAAGGAGGCGAACAGGCCATCGCCGATGAAGCTGTTGACGACGCCGCCATGGCGCTGGATCACCGGCACGACGGCGCCGAGATAGCCATTCAGGATGCCGGCGACCTCGGCGGGCGGTATGCGCTCGCTGAGCCCGGTGAAGCCCTCGATGTCGGTGAACATCAGGGTCGCTTCGGCGGTGGTGTCGACGACGCGGCCGGCCCGGTCGCGATTGTCGAGGATGGCCGCGGCGACGCTGGTGCTCACATACTTGCCGAACGTGTCGCGCAGGTAGGCGCGCTCCGACAGGCCCTCGACCATCTCGTTGAAACGGCCGGCGGCGTGACCCATCTCGTCGTCCGAGGTCACCGGCAGGCGCACCTGGTAGTCGCCCTTGGCGACGAGGCGCATGCCGTGGTCGAGCCGCATGACCGGGCGGCTGAGCGCATGGTTGATCCAGAAGAAGATGAACATGATGCCGGTGGTCGAGGCGACGATGTCCATCGACGCCTCGCGGATCAGGCGGGCCCCGTCGTAGGAGGCGATGTCGCCGCTCAGCAGAATGATGCCCGCGAAGGCGACGAACAGCATGGCGACGGCGATCTTGCGGCGGAAACGCCCGTGGAACACGCCGAGATTGACGCCGCGGGTCGCGAACAGGTGCTCGCAGAGCTGGTCGAGATAGGCGCTGACCATGAAGAAGGTCAGCACGACGTTATAGCCGGTCAGCACCAGGAACGACGTGATGAGATCGAGCCACGTCGGGTCCTCGAGCACCACGCCGAAGTGCAGGCCGAGCCGCCGCGACGCCAGGCGCAGCATGATCATGGGCGCATAGCACACCGCCATGACCGCGCAGGATCGCCGCGGGAGGCTGGCGAGCGCGCGTTCGGCCTCGGCGAAGGAAATTTCTCCTGCGATGAAGCGCCTGATCGGCCTGATCAGGAAATAGGCGCCGATGCCCACGCCGAGCACCAGAAAGACGGCGGCCAGCAGGATCGACGGTGGAATGGAGTCCGGCGCGCGATAGATGACGGCGTAGGCACCGGTCGTGATCGCGTCGATCATGAACGGCACGCCCATCGCCAGGTAGTAGCGGCGAATGATCGGTGGGAAGGTCGCGCGCGGCGCCGCGTCGATCGAGGCGGTCATCCCCGCGGGTATAGAGCGGATTGGGGTGCGGCGAAATGCAGTTCATCCTCCCCAGCGCGGATGCCGCGCTGGGGAGGGGGTCTCTTTAAGCCGTCAATTCGCGCGCCGTGATGCGATACTTGAACTTGTCGGGGTCGAGCGAATCGAGGAAGCCGTCCTTGTTCTCCGCCTGGGGATACATCAGGAACGGGATGGCCGGCTCCTTGGAGCCGGGCAGCTTCAGATCGTGCGCGTCGTTGAAGGCGACCCAGTTGCCTTCCCACGATCCGAACAGCGCCTTGCGCGCCGCCAGCACCTTGGGGTCCTTCATGGCGAGATTTCCGGGCGGCTCCTCGAGCACGACCTTGCGAACGTCGGCCGGGTCGACCGGTGTCCAGCCGCTGCCCGGCAACCAGACCTCGGCGCGGCAGTGCTGCGCCTTGGTGACGTTCTCCGAACCCGCGCCCAACGCCTTGAACCCGAACTGCGAAGGCACGACGCGGATGCCATAGACGTCGCGCGCCGGCAGGCCGACCGAGCGGGCGAGGCCGACGAACAGCGCGTTGAGATCGGCACACTTGCCGTTGAGGTTGCCGGTCTTGATCATGGCGGTGATGTCGCCCAGCCCGCAGCCCAGGGTCGCGGGATTGCGGAAGGTGTTCTCGACCACCCATTCGTAAAGCGCCTGCGCCTTGGCGAGGTCGTCCTTCTTGCCCTTGACGATGTCCTCGGCGGTCTCCTTCACCAGGCCGTCGGTCGGCAGCAGCTCGGTAGCGGCAAGGTTGAGCTTGCGCTCGGCGTCGCTGAGCGGTGGCGCGGAGCCCTGGCCCGGCACCACGGACCGGTCCTGCGCCTGGACCTGGGCGCTGACCTCGATCAGCGGCGATTGCTGGTCCGCCGCCCATTCAACGCGCAGCATCTCCGCACCGTACGTGGGATCCTTCATGCGCTCGCCGACCTTGGCGTTGCCGGTCCAGTTGACGGTGCCCGGACGCTGCCAATCGGTCGCCGCGAAGGTCGGCAGCGGGATCCAGGCGCGCGTCGCGCCGTTCATAGGCTCCAGCCGCGCCGTCAGCACATAAGTCCGCCAGCCCTTGGGCGTGGGAGTGTACGCGACCTCCGCCGAGGCCAGTCGCGGCGACAGGATGGCAGTGCCGGCGGCGATGCCAGCCTTCAGAACGCTTCGACGATCCATCGATCCACTCCCCAATGCGTTGGCTGTCGGGGAAGGCTCGCCATCCGGCGACGGAGGGCCCGACCTGCCCGGACGAAACCCGCGTCGCACGCGACAGCGGACTGTACCGGAGGGCGGAGAATTGCAGGCTGGCCGCTGTTGCGTCAATGTCCCGCTCTAGCGGGAGAATCCCTATGGCCATTCCGGAAATCATCGGCGGCAGCCGTTCGACCTACACCTGGGCGGTCCGCATGGTCTGCGAGAAGAAGGGGATCGACTATGTGCTGAACGAGACACCACTGCGCTCGCCAGAACTATTTGCCCTCCATCCGTTCGGCAAGATGCCCGTGCTACGGCATGGCGATGTCGAGATCTTCGCTTCCCTGGTTCGAGCGTCTTTCCCGCCGACGCGCGCCAGGCGGCGCTCACCGAGCAGTGGGTGTCGCTGGTCAATACCACGGTCGATCGCACTTTCGTCCGCACGTACCTCTACGCCTACATCGCGCCCAGGACTCCCGATTGCAGCCCCGACCGCGGAGCCATCGATCCGGTGATGCCCGAGGTGCGCCAGCAGCTCGCTGTCCTCGACAAGGCCGTCGCCAGGACCGGTCATCTCGTCGACGATGTGTTCACCTTCGCCGACATCAATCTGCTGCCGATCCTCTTTCGCCTGAGGCAGGCGCCGGAGGGAGCCGAAGCGCTGAGCAAGGCCACTCATCTCGCGGCCTATCTCGAGCGCCACGGGGAGCGGCCAAGCTTCGCGCGTACCATTCCGCCATCGGGCCCGCCGAAAAAGTCCTGACGATTGGAATGTCCTTGCTGGGCGCGGCATGGTCTTTCGGATCGCGAGCTTCCAGCACGCTCATTTCTGTCGTCCTGAGCGCAGCGAAGGACCTCATCGCCGCTTGCAATCGGCATGAGATCCTTCGCTTCGCTCAGGATGACAGTTGCGGACCTGGAGGTCCACGCCCCCAAGCAAAGATCAGTGGCCGAGATAGGTCTGCCGCACACGATCGTCGTTCAACAATTCGCTGCCGCTGCCGGAAAGCTCGATTCGCCCGTTCTCCAGCACATACCCGCGATGGGCAATCCTGAGCGAGGCCATGACGTTCTGCTCGACCAGCAGGATCGTCATGCCTTCCTCGTTCAGCCGGCGGACGATGCGGAAGACTTCCTGCACGATGGTGGGTGCGAGGCTATAGAGACGGCCACCGGGCCGTGCTAGGTGGCCGGGCATGACGCTTACCCTCGAAGCGCTGAACCGCATGAACCCGGCGGATTTTGCAGCCGCCATCGGCGACACCTTCGAATTGGCGCCGTGGGTTGCCGACAGCGCCGCCGGCCGGCGTCCTTTCTCTACGGTAACCACCCTGCACGAGACGATGATGGGGGCGGTGCGGGCCGCTCCGCGCGAGCAGCAGCTGGCTTTCCTGCGCGGCCATCCCGATCTCGCCGGCAAGGCCGCTCGGGCGGGGGCCATGACGGACGATTCCAAACGTGAGCAGGCAAGCGTTGGCCTCGACAGCCTGAGCGAGGAGGAGTTCAGCCGGTTCCATCGCCTCAACGACGCGTATAAGGCGAAGTTCGGCTTTCCCTTCATCGTTTGTGTGCGCCGCCATACGCGGGATTCCGTCCTGGCCCAGTTCGAGCGTCGCCTGGTGCACGACGCCGCCACCGAGTTCGCCGCGGCGATGCAGGAGATCTTCTTCATCACGCGGCTTCGCGTCGCAGCCAAGGTAACGGGTGAGGGCATGCCGGCGGTCAATGGCCGTCTCAGCACCCACGTGCTCGACACCCACGCTGGCCGGCCGGCGGCGGGAGTCGCCATCGAGCTCTACGAGCTCGCCGGCGAAAAAGCGCATTGTATTCAATCGGCTATAACGAACGCCGACGGTCGCACCGACCAGCCGCTGATCGGCGGCCGTCCGCTGCCGATCGGCCGCTACGAATTGCGTTTCGCCATCGGCAACCACTTTCGCAGCAGGGGTATCGCAGGCGGCGATCCGCCGTTCCTCGAGATCGTGCCTTTGCGCTTTTCCATTGCCGAGCCGGAGGGGCATTATCACGTCCCATTGCTCTGCACGCCCTGGAGCTACTCGACCTATCGCGGAAGTTAAGGAGGAACGAATGACCTACAGCGATGTCTCCCTGATGATCGACGGAGCCTGGACCAAGGGTGCCAACGGCCGGACCATTCCGGTGATCAATCCCGCGACCGAGGAAGTCATCGGCACCGTGGCGCATGCCGAGAAGAGCGATCTCGATCGTGCGCTCGCCGCCGCCGACAAGGGATTCAAGCAGTGGAAGAAGGTCTCGGCCTACGAGCGCTACAAGATCATGCGCAAGGCGGCCGACCTGATGCGCCAGCGCCTCGATGAGATCGCAACCATCATGACGCGGGAGCAGGGCAAGCCGCTGTTCGAGGCCAAGGTCGAGACCAATCTCGCGGCCGACATCATCGACTGGATGGCCGAGGAAGGTCGCCGCACCTACGGCCGCATCGTGCCGGCGCGCGCCGAGAACGTGTACCAGCTGGTCATGAAGGAGCCGGTCGGGCCCGTCGCTGCCTTCACGCCGTGGAACTTCCCGATCAATCAGGTGGTGCGCAAGGCCTCGGCCGCGCTCGCCACCGGCTGCTCGATCATCATCAAGGGACCGGAGGACACGCCGGGCTCTTGCGCCCAGCTGATCAAGGCCTTCGTCGATGCCGGGGTGCCGGCCGGCGTGATCCAGCTGGTCTACGGCGTGCCGTCGGAGATCAGCGAGTACCTGATCCCCCATCCGATCATCAGGAAGATCACCTTCACGGGCTCGACGCCGGTCGGCAAGCAGCTCGCGGCGCTGGCCGGTGCGCACATGAAGCGCGTCACCATGGAGCTGGGCGGTCATGCCCCGGCGGTGGTGTTCGAGGATGCCGATCTCGAGCAGGCGGTGAACGTGCTGGGCGCCAACAAGTTCCGCAATGCCGGCCAGGTCTGCGTGGCGCCGACGCGCTTCCTGGTGCACGAGAAGGTGTACCCCGAGTTCGTCGAGCGCTTCACCGCCTACGCCAAGAACATGAAGGTGGGCAACGGCCTCGAGCCCGACACCAAGATGGGCCCGCTGGTCGCCGAGCGCCGCCTGCATGCGATGGACAGCTTCGTCAGCGACGCCATCGCCAAGGGTGCCAAGATCCAGACCGGCGGCCAGCGCAAGGGCAACAAGGGCTACTTCTACGAGCCCACCGTCATGACCGACGTGCCGCTCAACGCCAAGATCATGAACGACGAGCCGTTCGGCCCCTTGGCGCCGATCACGTCGTTCAAGGACTTCGACGGCCTGGTGAAGGAAGCCAATCGCCTGCCTTGGGGGCTGGCGGCCTATGCCTATACAAAGAACACCAAGACGGCGGCGGCGATCGGCGCTGCGTTCGAAAGCGGCATGGTGTCTATCAACCACCATGGCTTGGCGCTGCCCGAGGTTCCGTTCGGCGGCGTCAAGGATTCGGGCTATGGCTCGGAAGGCGGCCTCGAGGCGCTCGAGGCGTACTTGAACACCAAGTTCGTGAGCCAGCTGGGCATGTGACGATCGGCGAAGCCGATCGTCATCCTGAGCGAAGCGAAGGATCTCCTCTTTGGCCGAAGAAGAAGAGATCCCTCGCTACGCTCGGGATGGATTGATCGCGCGCAGCGCGATCAATCCACCCTGGCCCCCGACGCCTTGATGATGGGCGCCAGGTCCTGCTCCTGCTTGCGGCGGAACGCGGCCGTATCGGCCGGGCTCATCCAGTTCGTCGTCGCGGCCTGCTGGACGAACGTCTTCTTCAGGTTCTCGCTTGCCAACGCCTTCTTGGTGAGCGCCGCGGCTTTCTCGACCATGGCCGGTGGCAGGCCAGCCGGGCCGCACAGGCCGCCCCACGAGGTGATGTTGAAGCCCGGATAGAACTCCGCCATCGTCGGCAGCTCCGGCGCGGCGGGATGACGCTCGGGCGACGTCACGGCCAGCGCCTTCACTTTGCCCGCCTTGTACTGGGCGAGCGGCGTCGAGATGTTGTCGTACATCATATCGAGCTGGCCCGAGAGCATGTCCTGCATGGCAGGCGCGCCGCCGCGATAGGGGACATGCTGCATCTCGAGGCCGGCGCGCTGCTTCAGCATCTCGCCGCAGAGATGCGGGCTGGTGCCCGATCCGCCGGAGCCGAAGAAGTACTTGCCGGGATTGGCCTTCACCAGGGCGACCAGCTCCGGCAGCGAGTTCGCCGGGAAGGCGAGCTTGGTGACGAAGATGTTGGGCACCGCCCACATCATGCTGATCGCCGTGAAGTCCTTTTCGGCATCGAACGGCAACTTGGCGTAGAGGGTCGGCGAGATCGCGTGGCTGGCGATGCTGTAGAGCCCGACCGTGTAGCCGTCGGGCGCCGACTTTGCGATCGCGTCGGCGCCAACATTGCCGCCCGAGCCGCCGCGATTCTCGACGATGAACTGCTGGCCGGTGAGCTCGCTCAGCTCCTGGCAGACGATGCGTGACAGCACGTCTGTCGTGGCGCCCGCCGGGAACAGGTTGATGTAGCGCACCGGCTTCGCCGGCCAGTCGGCATTGGCCCGCGCAAGGTCCGAGACGATCATCGGGGATGCAACAACGCCGCTGGCGGCGGCGAGTACGCGACGACGAGGCAAGAGTACGCGGACCATACCAACGCCTCCCTGAATATTTTTGATTGGAGGCATATTAGGCCGCGGCGCGAATCGGCGTCCAGTCGGGCTGGCCTCACGTCAGTTGAATGCTGATACAGCCCAACCTCACCCTGAGGAGGCCCGCAGGGCCGTCTCGAATGGTGGGCAACGCCAACGTTGCTGCCCATCCTTCGTGGGCTGCTTCTGCAACTGTTCAGTCCGCGAACGCTGCGACATGCGGAAGGTTACGCGCACGACGGTTGATGCAGCGGCCGCGAATCGCGAGACTGCCGGCGAACGCGCGTGCGGAAAGGATCGAAGATGCCGGATCGTGACGACTTGGGGGCGGCCTGGAAGGTGCCGCCCAGCCGCTATCTGGCGAGCCGTCCGGCGGAGCATGCGGTGGGCGCGCCGCGTTCGGTCTACGTCGCCATGGCCGACGGCTGCCGACTCGCCGTCGACGTCATCCTGCCGGATGGCGATGCGTCCAAGCGTTGGCCCACCGTCCTGATCCTCACCCCCTATGTGCGTCGCTTCGAGACGGCAGCCGGCAGCAACGTCGAGCCGTCGCCCAATACCTGGAAATACCGCGACATGTTCGTGCCGCGCGGCTATGCGCTGGTCGTGGTCGATGCGCGCGGCACCGGAGCCTCCTTCGGCACGCGCGATTCCTTCAGGAGCCCGCGCGAGCGCGGCGACTACCGCGAGATCGCCGACTGGATCGTGACGCAGCCGTGGAGCGACGGGCGCATCGGCGCGACCGGCATCTCCTATCTCGGTGCGGCCTGCGATTTCCTGGCCAGCACCGGGCACAAGGCGGTGAAGGCGATCGCGCCGCTGTTCGCCGTCTGGGACACTTGGGCCGACAACTATTATCCCGGCGGCATGCTGATCAAGCGGCTGGCGCTCACCTACGACGAGCTGATGCTGGCGCTCGATCACGATCGTCGCGACCTGCGTCAGAAGTTCAGTTACTTCGCCGATCCCGCGCTCAAGGGGCCGATGCCGGTTGACGACGACAAGGACGGCTCGCTGGCGCGCGAGGCGGTGAAGGGCCATCTCGCGAACTTCCGCATGCCCGACTTCATCGGCGAGTTCAAATTCCGCGATGATTCGCTGCCCTACGATCCCTCCTTCACCAGCGCCTCGTTCGGTCCCTACAACTATCTCGACCAGATCCCGAAGGACGTCGCGGTCTATGCGATCTCCGGCTGGATGGACGGCGCGGGCTACGCCAACGGTACGCTGTCGCGCTATCTCACACTAACCAATGCCGAGCGTCGCGTCATGCTAGGCCCCTGGGATCACGGCGCGCGGGTCAACGTCTCGCCGTGGCGCAGTCGCGTCGAGCCCGAGCTGCCGGTGCTGGGCGAGGTGCTGCGCTTCTTCGACCAGCATCTGGCCGGCCGCGACACCGGTCTTCTCGACGAGGATCCCATTCACTACTTCGCGATGCATGCCGAGGAATGGCGCGCGGCGAAGAGCTGGCCGCCGGTCAAGGGCAGCCGACAGCTCTTCACCGCATCCGACGGCAAGCTCGAAGAGAAGCAGCCGCCGGCCGCGACATCGGCGCCCTATCAGGCCGACTTCGGCGTCGGCTCGGGCTCGCAGACGCGCTACGAGCGCATCGCCGGGATCGACGCCGCGGCCTACTACGCCGACTGGAGCGAGCGCGAGAAGAAGCTCTTTTCCTTCACCAGCGAGCCGCTCGGCGCGCCACTGGAGATCGCGGGCCATCCCGTGGTGTCGCTGTGGCTATCCTCGAGCGAGCCCGACGCCTCGCTGTTCGTCTATCTCGCCGAGGTCGAGGCCGACGGCACCTCGCGCTACGTCACCGAGGGCGTGCTGCGCGCCATCCATCGCGCGGAAGCGCCGGCGCCGCGCAACTACAAGACCACCTGGCCGTGGCGCACCTTTGCGCGCAAGGACGCCAAGCCGATGCCGGCGGGCGAGCCGCAGTTGCTGCGCTTCGCCTTGTTGCCGACGGCCTGGCGCTTCTCGGCCGGCAGCCGCATCCGCCTCTCGATCGCGGGCGGCGATGCCGATCACTTCGTGCAGACGCCGCACGGCCGCCCGCCCTTGCTGACGGTGATGAGCGGGGCCGAGAAGGCGACGATGCTGGAGTTGCCGACGGCTTAGGCGAGCAGGGGGAGGATCGCGACCACGGCGACCCCTAAAGTCACGACAAGGAGGAACGTCAATGAAACACGATACCGACACCACCCGCCGCCGCGCGCTGCAGATCGCGGCGGGCGTCGCAGCTTTGCCGCTTCTCGACGTGGCGACCGCGGGCATGGCGCGGGCGGCACCCAACGTCGTGGGCGTCTGGCGCCTCGTCGCGGCCACTGCGACCGATGCCAGCGGCAACAAGATGGCCGTGCCCTACGGGCCGCGCGGCATGGGCATCGTCACCCTGACGGGCGATGGCCGCATGATGGCGGTGCTGTGCGACGGCCGGCCGAGCCTGCCCGAAGGAGCCAAGCGCGAATACTCGTCCTACTGCGGCAACTACACGTTCGACGGCGGCACGCTCACCACCATCATCGATGCCAATTCCGATCCGGCGCGCTTCACCGCGCCGCAGGTCCGCAAGGTCCGCTTCGAGGGCGAGCGCACGATCCTGGTGCCGCCGCAGGTCGAGGTGAACGGAGTCAAGGTGACGCGCGAGCTGACCTGGGAGAAGATCAGCCCGGTTTCCCTGTAAGTCGGAGGAAGAAGATGGACGCCAACACGAAGAAGACCACGCTGCGCATGATCCCCTACGGGATCTATGTGCTCACCGCCGACGATGGGAAGGGCAACATCGCTGCCGCGACAGTGAACTGGGTGACTCAAAGCGCTTTCGCGCCGCCGCTGGTGGTGGTCGGCGTGAAAGCCGATTCGGGTGCCTACCAGATCGTCAAGGCGGCCCGGACGTTCGCGCTCAACATGCTGGGCAAGGACCAGAAGGGCCTGGCCTTCGCCTTCTTCAAGCCGGCCGACGTCAGCGACGGCAAGCTGAGCGGGCAACCTTATCGCAAGGGTACGACCGGCGCGCCGCTGCTCATCGAGGCGCCTGGCGCTGTCGAATGCAAGGTCACGAGCATCGTCGAGCAGGGCGACCATCACATCGTCGTCGGCGAGGTGGTCGATGCCCATCTCAACAAGCCGCCGGCCGGCCGGCCCGACGCCGCGATCCTCGAAATGAAGGACCTTGGCGACAACGTCTTCTACGGCGGATGATGGGGGCGGCTGACCTCAGGTCGCGCCGCCGCCGTTCACCTGGATCATCTGTCCGTTGATGTAGCCGCCCGCCTCCGACACCAGCAGGCGCGCGGCGGCCGCGACCTCGACCGGCTTGCCCATGCGGCCGAGCGGCACGCGGCCGACCGTTTGGGCGCGCGCCTGGGCCGAGGCGTTCTTCTCCTCCTCGTCGGGCGCGATCGGGCCGGGCGAGATGGTGTTCACCGTGATGTTCTTCGGCCCGAACTCCATGGCCAGCGCCTTGGTCAGGCCCCACACGCCGTGCTTGGCCACCGACACCGGCGTGCGGCCGGCGTGGCCGTGGATGGCGTTCATGCCAGCGAAGTTGACGATACGGCCCCAACCCTTCTGCACCATGCCGGGCAGGCAGGCGCGCGACAGCCACACCGCGGCGTCGAGATCGACCGAAATGACGCGCCGCCATTCGGTCTCGGTCATCTCGAGGAACGGCTTGTTGGGCCGGAGCGCCGCGTTGTTCAGCAGCGCATCGACGGCACCGAACGTCTTGATCGCCTCGGCCGCGATGCGCTGGCACTCCTCGGGCTTGCCGACATCGCCCATGATCACCGTCGCCTTGACGCCGAACGTCTCGGCTTCCCTGGCGACCTGCTCGCAGGCGGCGCGATTGCTCGAGCCGTTGATGGCGACGTTGAAGCCATCCTCCGCCAGGCCCAGGACGCAGGCGCGACCGATGTTGTGGCCGCCGCCGGTGACCAGCGCGGCCTTTCCATTGGGCGCCATCAGATGACGCCGCCGCTCTTGAGGCCCTCGATCGCCTTCTTGTCGTAGCCCAGGCCCGACAGCACCTCCTCGGTGTGCTCGCCGAGCTCGGGCGTCGGCCTGAGCTCCTTGGGCTGCGGCGCATCGGAGAGGTTGATCGGCTGGCCGACCACCTTGATGTCACCCAGCTTGGGATGCTTGACCGCCCGCGCGATGCCGAGATGCTTGACCTGCGGCTCGGCGAAGGTCTGATCGATGGTGTTGATCGGCCCACACGGCACGCCCGCCTTGTTCATCGCCTCCAGCCAATAGGCCGAGGGCTTGGTCCTGGTGATCGCGGCAATGCGCTCGTTCACGGCCTTGCGGTTCTGCGAGCGCAGCGGACCTGTCTTGTGCTCGGGATGGTCGATCAGTTCGGGCGCGCCCAGCGCCTTGGCGCAGCGCTCCCACAGGTTCTGGCCGGAGGCGGCGATGTTGATGTGGCCGTCGGCGGTCGGGAACACGCCGGTCGGAATGCCCGTGGGATGGTCGTTGCCGGCCTGCTTGGGCACCTCGCCCTTGATCAGCCAGCGCGAGGCCTGGAAGTCGAGCATGAAGATCTGCGCCTCGATCAGCGAAGTGTGCACCCACTGGCCCTTGCCGGTACGCTCACGATTGTAGAGGGCGAGGATGATGGCCTGCGCCAGCAAGAGGCCCGAGGTGAGGTCGGCAATAGGGATGCCGACGCGCATCGGCCCGCGGCCGGGCTCGCCGGTGATCGACATCAGGCCGCCCATGCCCTGGGCGATCTGGTCGACGCCGGGACGCGCCGCGTCGGGCCCGCTCTGGCCGAAGCCCGCGATCGAGCCATAGACGATGCGCGGATTGATCTTGGCCACCGTGTCGTAGTCGACTTTCAGGCGGTGCTTCACGTCCGAGCGGTAGTTCTCGACGATGACGTCGGCCTTGGCCGCGAGCTTCATGAAGATCGCATGGCCCTCGGGGCTCTTGAGGTTGAGCGTCATCGACTTCTTGTTGCGATGCAGGTTCTGGAAGTCGAAGCCGTGCCGCGAGCTGCCGGTGGCGTCGGCGCCTTCGTTCGACGGCTGCTCGATCTTGATCACATGCGCGCCCCAGTCGGCGAGCTGGCGCACCGCGGTGGGTCCGGCGCGGTGCGCCGTGAGGTCGAGCACAGAGATATGGGACAGGGGCAGGGTGGTCATGGGTATTTCCTCTGGGAGCGCGGGCCTCCGGCCCGCATCATGATCATGAGCGGGCGGGACGCCCGCGGTCCGGAAGACTAACGTCCTTTGAAGACCGGCTTCCGCTTCTCCATGAAAGCCCGCCGGCCTTCCTTGAAATCCTCGCTGTCGAAGCAGGCCTTGGCCATCGGATCGAGACGGGCGAGGTCGCGGTCGGCTTCGGCCTTGGCGATCTCGCGCGCGGCTGCCTTGGCGAGCGCAATGGTGAGCGGGGCGTTTTGCGCGATGGCGCCAGTTATGCCAGCGACCATGGCGTCGAGCTCACCGTCGGCCGCCACGCCCTGCACCAGGCCCATCTCATAGGCCTCCTCGGCGGAGTACTGCTTGGCGGTGAACAGGAACTCCATGGCGCGCGGGAGACCGACGATGCGTGACAGCCGCTCGATGCGCATGAAGCCGTAGCCCAGGCCGAGCTTGGCCGCCGGTACGCCGAAGCGCGCGCCCTCGTTGCAGTAGCGCATGTCGCAGCAGGCGGCGAGGTTCATGCCGCCGCCGATGCAATAGCCGGTGATCTTGGCGATGGTGGGCTTCGGGAACTCATACAGTGCCTCGTACCCCTTCTTGGAGATCGCGTCGTAGCGCTCCTGGGCCTCGGCATTGGCGCGCTCGCTCTCGAACTTGGAGATGTCGGCGCCCGAGACGAACGCCTTGCCGCCGGCGCCGCTCACCACGACGCAGCGGATCTCGGGATCCTTGGCATAGTCGGCGAGGATGCCGACGAAGCCATCCCACATGTCGAGCGACACGGCATTGAGCTTGGCCGGATTGTTGAACACGACGTGGCCCACCGCGCCTTCGCGACCGCCGTAGATTTTCTGTTCCTGCATGCGCCAATCCTTCCGATAAGGCCGGCAATATAGCGCGCGTCCGGCGATTTGAATAAGGTGTGCGGACAGGGAGGATGCGTGGCCGCAGTCGAGCTGAAGGGCCTGACCAAGAGCTATGGCGAATCGGTCGCGGTGGCCGGCGTTTCGCTGCGCATCGAGCACGGCCAGCTGGTCTGCCTGCTGGGCCCCTCGGGCTGCGGCAAGACGACGACGCTCCGATTGATTGCGGGCTTCATCGAGCCTTCGGCAGGCGAAATCGTGGTCGGCGACAAGGTGCTGTCGTCGCCGCAGCGCACGGTGCCACCCGAAGCGCGCAACATGTCGATGATCTTCCAGAGCTATGCGCTGTGGCCGCACATGACGGTAGCCGAGAACGTGGCCTACGGCCTGAAGATCCGGAAGCTCGACAAGGCCACGATCGAGGCCAAGCTCAAGGCGATCCTGTCGACGGCACGGCTCGAGGCGCTGGCCGACCGCTATCCCGGCGAGCTGTCGGGCGGCCAGCAGCAGCGCGTGTCGCTCGCGCGTGCGCTGGTCGTCGAGCCCGAGACGCTGCTGCTCGACGAGCCGCTCAGCAACCTCGACGCCAACCTGCGCGAGGAGATGCGCTTCGAGATCCGCCGCCTGCACGACCGGTACCGCTACACCACTGTCTACGTGACGCACGATCAGGCCGAGGCCATGACCACGGCCGATCTCATCGCCGTCATGAACAGTGGCAAGATCGAGCAGCTGGGGCCGCCCGAGGAAATCTACGCCCGGCCGCGCTCGGAGTTCGTCGCCCGCTTCATCGGCGGCGCCAACATCCTGCGCGGCACCGCGCTCGACGGCACACAGGTCTCGCTGGCCGGCACGGCGTTGCGCACCACCGGCCGCACGCTGCAGGCCGGGCGGCCGGTGGCGCTTTCCGTTCGTCAGCACGAGATCGCCATCGCCGCCGAGAAGCCGCAATCGCTCGACAATCATCTGCCCGCCGTCGTGACGCGGCAGGTCTTCCTCGGGTCGGTGCGCGACTACACGCTGGCGCTCGACGACAGGACCGAGCTGCGCGTGACGGCCCCGCCCGGGCACGACATCGCGCCGGGCCAAGCGGTGTGGTTGCACCTGCCGGCGGAACAATGCCGGGCATTGGCGGAGGAATGACATGACGCGCAGGCTCACGCGGCGCAGCGTGCTGGCGGGAACGGCTGCGATCGCGACCGGTTCGTTGGCCGTCGACGTGAAGGCCGCGCCCGAGGCGCAGTCGATCACGCCGGCGCTGATCGAGGCGGCGAAGAAGGAGGGCAAGCTCTCCTGGTACACCTCGGTCGACCTGCCGGTGGCCGAGAAGATCGCCAAGGCCTTCGAGACGGCCTATCCCGGCGTCAGCATGAAGGTCGAGCGCTCCGGCGCCGAACGCATCTTCCAGCGCATCGGCCAGGAGGCGCAGAGCAAGGTCTCCAACTGCGACGTGGTGAACAGCTCCGATGCCGCGCATCTCATCATCTGGAAGCGCGCCCAGATGCTGGCGTCGTACCTGCCGGAGGAGGTGGCGAAACACTTCCCCAAGGAGCATTTCGATCCCGACGGGATGTACGCATCGTGGCGCGTCACGCTCTCGCCCATCGCCTACAACACCAGCCTGGTGAAGGCCGGGGAAGCGCCCAAGGGGTTCAACGATCTGCTCGACGCCAAGTGGTCCGGCAAGATCGTCAAGGCGCACCCCGGCTACAGCGGCACCATCATGACGGCGACCCAGCAGCTCAGCCGCGAGCTGGGCTGGGGCTTCCTCGAGAAGCTTGCCAAGCAAAAGGTGATGCAGGTCCAGTCGGCGGCCGATCCGCCGAAGAAGGTCACGGCCGGCGAGCGCGCCGTCATGGCCGATGGCACGGAATACATGGTCAATCTCCTGCAGTCGCGCGGCGAGCCGATCGCCGAGGTCTACGCCGTCGAGGGCACGCCGCTGATCACCGGTCCGTCGGCGGTGATGGCGAGCGCCCCCAATCCCAATGCCGCGCGGCTGTTCTATGCCTGGTCGATGACGGCCGAGGCGCAGCAGCTCAACGTCGAGGTCGGCGCCCTGCGTTCGGTCCATCCGCTGGTCAAGGACCGGCCGGAACGCAGGAAGCTCTCCGACATCAAGACCCTGCGCGAGGACGCCGCCGCCGTCGCCGACCAGGCCGACGACATCAAGGCGCGGTATCTCAGGCTCTTCAAGGTATGAGCATCATGCGTCGTCGAACGTTTCTCGCCGCCACCGCCCTCGCGCCGTTGGGCGCGCGCGTCGTGTCGGCGGCGCCGCCTGCCGAGCCCGTAACGCCGGCGTTGATCGAGGCGGCCAAGAAGGAGGGCAAGGTCACATACTATACGGCGATGGACCTCTCCGTCGCCGAGCCGATGGCCAGAGCTTTCGAGGCCAGGTACCCTGGCATCAAGGTCGCGGTCGAGCGCACCGGCGCGGAGCGGCTGTTCAATCGCCTGGCGCAGGAGATGGCGAGCAACATCAAGCGCTGCGACGTGGTCAACACTTCTGACGCCGCCCACGTCATCACCTGGAAGCGCCAGGACTGGCTGCAACCCTACGTCACCGTGGAGATCGCCGAGACCGTCGCACCCGACCAGCGCGACGTCGACGGCACCTTCGTCAACCAGCGCACGCATCTCAGCGCCATGGCCTACAATTCGAGCCTGGTGAAGCCCGAGGATACGCCCAAGGGCTTCAACGACCTGCTCGATCCCAAGTATCTCGGCAAGCTGGTGAAGGGACATCCCGGCTACTCCGGCACAATCATGACGGCGACGCACCAGATCGCGCGCGAGCTGGGCTGGGGCTACTTCGAGAAGCTCGCCAAGCAGAAGGTGCTGCAGGTCCAGTCGGCCACCGAGCCGCCCAAGAAGCTCGAAGCGGGCGAACGCGCCATTGCCGTCGACGGCAGCGACTATCTCTTCTGGATGTCCAAGGAACGGGGCGCCCCGATCGAAGTGGTGTTTCCCATCGAAGGCACGCCGCAGATCTCCAACCCCATGGCGGTGTTCAAGGCGGCGCCCAATCCCAACGCGGCGCGCCTGCTGTTCGCCTGGATCATGTCGGCTGACGGCCAGGAGTTCATCGTCAACCTGAGCGGCCAGTATCCCGCCAACAAGAAGGTCAAGGCCAAGGCGGGCCGCCCGCCGCTCGCCTCGATCAAGACGCTGCGTGAGGACCCGGCCGCGGTCGAGAAGACGGCCGAAGAGATCAAGACCAAGTATGCCCGGACCTTCAAGGTATGAAGGTGCCCTTTGGTCCCGGCAAAGTTGTCGTCCTGAGCGTAGCGAAGGACCTCATCGCCGCTTGCAATCGGCATGAGATCCTTCGCTGCGCTCAGGATGACAGGCTGCGGTGAGGGTCCGTTGCCGGCTCGGCTCCGGGTCGATCTGTCGCGCCCCGTCCTGATCGCCGTGACCGCGCTGTTGGTGGTGATGATCGTCCTGCCGATGGGCTGGCTGGTCGTCTACAGCCTGTCGGACAAGCAGGGCGCGCCGACGCTCGGCAACTTCGTGACGCTGTTCACCGATCCGAGCTTCGTCGATCCGCTGATCACGACGCTCATCATCGCCGTCTCGGTGAGCACGATCTGCTGCCTTGTCGCCGCCCCGCTCGGCTGGCTGGTGGCGCGCACCGACATGCCGATCCGCCGCATCGTTCGTACGCTGGTGATGGCGAGTCTGGTCACGCCGCCCTTCGTCGGCGCCATCGCCTGGGAGATGCTGGCCGCGCCCAACTCGGGCCTGCTGAACCAGCTGTGGCGCAATCTCACCGGCATGCCGTCCGACGAGGCGCTGCTCGACATCTACAGCCTGCCCGGCCTGATCTTCGTCATCGCCTGCTACACCTTTCCCTACGTCTTCATCCTGGTGGCCAATGCGCTCGATCGCATGCCGGGCGAGCTCGAGGATGCCTCTTCGATGCTGGGGGCGAAGACCTGGCAAACCGCGCGCCTGATCACCGTGCCGCTCGCGCTGCCGACGATCCTGGCGGGCGCGCTGGTGGCGTTCCTGCAGGCGCTCAATCTCTTCGGCTCGCCCGCGATCCTCGCCATCCCGGCGGGCTTCCACACGCTCACCACGCGGATCTGGAGCCTGTTCCAGTTCCCGCCCAAGCCTGAGCTCGCGGCCGCGGCTTCGCTGCCGCTTCTGCTGCTCACCGTCCTGCTGTTGCGCGGCCAGGCGCTGGCGCTCGGCCGGCGCGGCTATGCCGTGCTCGGCGGCAAGTACGGCGAGCCAAGACTGGTGCGGCTGGGCGCGTGGCGCTGGCCGGCGGCGGGCGCGGCGCTGCTGGTGCTGGCCATGCCGCTCTTCCTGCCCTACGCGGCGCTGTTCAATTCCGCTTTCTCGCGTGTCGCCTCGCGGCTGGTCACACCCGACACCATCACCCTGCACAATGTGCGCTTCACCTTCCTCGAGCTCAGCTCGACCATGCCGGCGCTCAAGAACACCTTCCTGCTGGCCACGCTCGCCGCGACTTTGGGCGCGCTGCTGGCGCTGCTGATCGCCTATATCGTCGCCCGCCGCGCGATCAGGGGGCATCGCGTGCTCGCCTTCCTCGCCACTGCGCCGCTCGCCATTCCCGGCATCGTGCTGGGCGTCGGGCTGTTCCTCGCCTATACGCGTCCGCCGCTCATGCTCTACGGCACGCTGTGGATCCTGCTGATCGCCTTCATCACCATCGAGTTGCCGGCGGCCTATCAGCAGCTCTCCTCCGCCTTCCACGCGGTGCATCCGGAGCTCGAGGAGGCCGGCCGCATGCTGGGCGCATCGCGATTGCGCACGCTGGCCGACATCACGGCGCCGCTGCTGCGCTCGGCGGTGATCGCCACCTGGTGCTTCGTGTTCGTCGCGGTGATCCGCGAGCTCTCGGCCGCGGTGATCCTGTTCACCTCGGAAACCAAGGTGCTCTCGGTGCTGATCTTCGATCTCAAGGAGAGCGGCGATGTCGGCGCCATCGCGGTGCTCAGTCTCGCCATGGTCGGCATCACCACCATCGTGATCGCCATCGCCAACCGCTTCGGCGGCAGCCGCGAGGCCGGCCGCCTGCACGCCCGCGCGGCAGGCTAGCCGCGGTTACCGCAAGATCGCCACGTCCTCGACCGAGATCGGCTTGGCGAGCAGGCCGAGCGTCTGCAGCGTATCGAGCGTCGCCTGCCAGCCGGCGCGGGTCTGCACGCCGGTCGGCGGCCCGCTGAGCTGCTGGGACACATCCACCATGCTGCGATCGACATAGCGCGGCGCGAGCCGCGGGAAGAGATTGGAGAAGTGCGTGGCGGCGTCGGCCGGCCGCTCCTTCACCAGGTTGTATCCCTCCTGCACCGCCTCGGCGATCTTCTCGGCGGTCGCGCGCCGGGCCGGATTGGCCCAGGCGTCGTCGTTCACGACCAGGTTCAGGCTGTAGGCGCGCACGCCGAAGTCGCTCAAACGGATCAACGTGATGCGCCGCCCTTCGGCGATCAGCTCCGCCGGTGACATTTCGTCATAGTCGATCAGCGCATCGACCTTCTTGTCGACCAGATCGTACGCGCTCCAGTCGGTGCGAACTTCCTTGATCTTGTCGCGCTCGAGCTTGTTAGCGATCACCATCGCCCTGAACTCGTCGTTGGTGATGCTGCCGGGAACCAACCCCAGGGTCTTGCCGTAGAGATCGCGCGGGTGGGCGATGTGATCCTCGGAGCGCGTGAAGATCACCGTCGGTGTCTTCTGGTAGTAGACGGCGAGGCTCTTGATCGGCAGCCCCTTGGACACGCCGATCGCCGTGGCGATGCCGCTCGACGAGCCGATCCAGAACTGCTTGCCGTCGCCGACTTTCGCCGCCGAGGTGAGGGCGCCCTGCGTCTCGGCGAAGCTGACCTCGAGGCCGCGCCGCTCGAAGGCGCCGATCTCGCGGGCGATGAAGAACCCCGCAAAGGTCGGCAGGAACTTCCAGTCCAGAAGGATCTGGACCTTCTCCAGCCGCTCGACCGGCTGGGACCAGGCCGACAGGGGGGCCGCGACGATTGCCGATGCGGCCAGTGTGGCAAGAAGAACGTGTCGACGGTGGAACATCATGGGGACCCGAATGTTAAGGCCACAACGCCAAACCATTGATCCAATTCTGCTTTGGACCCTCGGAAGCTGCAGTGCGCCAAGCCACTTAGTGAGCTTGAATTTGAACTAACTGACCAGTAAGTTAGTTCAATGAAGTCCGCCAAGCAACGCCGCGCCCCGGCCGAGCGACCGGGCGAGATCCTCGAAGCCGCCCTCGCGCTGTTCGTCGAGAAGGGCTTTGCCGCCACGCGCCTCGATGACGTGGCCGAGCGCGCCGGCCTCTCGAAGGCCGCGATCTATCTCTACTTCGAGGACAAGACCGCGCTGTTCCAGGGCGTCGTGCGCCAGGCGGTCGCGGTCAATCTCGGCACGGTCGAGGCGATGGTGAAGGCTCATCGCGGTCCGGTGGCGCCGCTGTTGCCGCGCATCCTCGAGTTCATGGCCAGCCGCATCGAGGAGACGCCGATGGCCGCCGTCGCCAAGCTGGTGATCGCCGAATCGCGCGCCTTCCCCGAGATCGGTCGTTTCTATCTCACGGAAGTGATCGGCCGCGGCATTCCCATCATGGAAGGCCTGATCTCGCGCGGCATCGCCCAAGGTGAATTTCGCAAGGTCGATCCCGGCCTGACGGTGCGCTCGATCATGGGCGCCATGCTGCTCGCCGGCATCTGGCACACGGTGTTCGAGCCGATCGGCGCGGAGAAGCTCGATATCAAGGCGCTCGCCCGCCATCACGCCGATCTGATGTTGCGCGCCTTGAGCCCCGAGAAAGCCGGCCCGTCATGAAAGCCCCGTCCAAGCGCGCGATCTTCATCGCCCTCGTGGCGCTGGTCGCCACCCTGCTGGTGACCCGCGGCTACTGGCAGCCGCCGGTGGAGGGCCTGCTCGGCGTCGCCAACGACAAACGCTATCTCGGCTATGTCGAGGGCGAGACCAGCCTGATCGCGCCGCCGGTCGCCGGCCAGCTGCTCGAGCGGCCGGTCGATCGCGGCGGCCGTGTGAAGAAGGGCGACCGGCTGTTCGTCATCGATCCGACCTTGGCCAAGGCCGAGGTCGCGCGCGTCGAGGCAGCACTCGCCGAGGCCAAGGCGCGGCACGAGAACCTGCTGACCGGCAAGCGGCCGGAGGAGCAGGACGTGGTGCGCGCCCAGCGCCGCGAGGTCGAGGCCAACCTGTCGATGGCCGAGACCGAGCTGAAGCGCCAGGCCGACTTGCTGCCGCGTGGCTTCTCGACCCGGCAGGCTTATGACCAAGCCGAATCGCAGGTCAACCAGCTGCGTGCCCGGCTGGCCTCGCTGGCCGCGCAGGAGCGCGTCGGCGATCTCGCGGCGCGCCAGGCCGAGATCGTGGCCGCGGCCGCCCTGGTCGGCCAGAACGAGGCCAACCTTGGACAGGCGAAGAAGCGCCTCGCCGACCTGATGCCACTGGCGCCGGAGGACGCGCTGGTCGAGAACACCTTCTTCAATGTCGGCGAATGGGTGCCGGCGGGCACACCCGTGGTGTCGCTGCTGCCGGCGTCGCGCGTGAAGCTGCGCTTCTTCGTGCCCGAGGAGGACGTCTCGCGCGCCGTCATGGGCCGCAAGGTCAGCTTCACCTGCGACGGCTGCCCGCCGGATCTCAAGGCCACGATCATCTATGTGTCGCCGCGCGCCGAGTACACGCCGCCCGTGATCTACTCGCAGAGCGCCCGGACGAAGCTCGTCTTCATGATCGAGGCGCGACCGGATGCGGTGCCGGCCAACATCACCCTGGCACCCGGTCTGCCGGTCAGCGTCGCGCCTTTTGCGCCCCCTTTGCCGAGGGGCTCGTCATGACCACCCTCGCGATCGACGTCCATGACCTCGTGAAGCGCTACGGCCCGCGCACCGTCGTCGATCACGTGAATCTCGCCGTCGAGCAGGGCCGCATCTGCGGCTTCCTGGGCCCCAACGGCTCGGGCAAGACCACGACCTTGCGCATGATCTGCGGCCTGCTGACGCCCGACGGCGGCGGCGGCACGTGTCTCGGCCACGACCTGGTGCGCGAGCGCGAGGCGATCAAGCGCCAGACCGGCTACATGACCCAGCGCTTCGGTCTCTACGAGGATCTCACCATCCGCGAGAACCTGGAGTTCGTCGGCCGTGTCTACGGCCTCGACCGGCTGAAGGTGCGGGTCGACGATTCCCTGCAGCGGCTCGGCCTGACGACGCGCCAGGACCAGCTTGCAGGCTCGCTGTCCGGCGGCTGGAAGCAGCGCCTGGCGCTCGCGGCCTGTGTGTTGCACGAGCCGCGCCTGCTGCTGCTCGACGAGCCGACGGCCGGCGTCGATCCCAAGGCGCGGCGCGCCTTCTGGGACGAGATCCACGCCTATGCCGCACAAGGCATCACCGTGCTGGTCTCGACCCACTACATGGACGAGGCCGAGCGCTGTCACGAGATCGCCTACATCGCCTACGGCGAGCTGATGGCGCGCGGCACCGCCGAGGAGATCATCAAGGCCTCGGGCCTGATCGCTTTCGTCGCCACCGGACCGGGAGCCGATCGGCTGGCGGTGAAGCTGCGCGACGCGCCCGGTGTCACGGCTGCCGCGGCGTTCGGCACGTCGCTGCATGTCTGCGGTCCCGACCGCGCGGCGCTGCTCAAGGCGATCGAGCCCTGGCGCGCCGACCCGTCGATCAAGTGGGAGGAGGCCGAGCCGACCCTGGAGGACATCTTCATCCACCTGATGAGCAAGGCGCGCGACAATGCCGAAGGCTGATCTTGCCGGACCGCGGGCCTCCAGGCCCGCCTCTTCGTCTTTGCTGGGAGCGCGCCACTCCGTGGCGCGTCTTTGCGTCGACAACGCAAGAGCGCCACGGAGTGGCGCGCTCCCAGCGATGAGCGGACCTGGAGGTCCGCGGTCCGGCAAGAGATGAGGTTTGCCGGCTTCTGGCGGCGGCTCGGCGCCATGATCACCAAGGAGGTGCGCCAGCTTGGCCGCGACCGGCTGACATTCGCCATGATGTTCGGCGTGCCGATCATGCAGCTGCTGCTGTTCGGCTATGCCATCGACACCGATCCGCATCGCCTGCCGACCGCGGTCGTGGCCTTCGACCAGAGCCAGATCACGCGCACCATCCTGTCGGCGCTGCAGAACACCGGCTACATGCGGTTCATCTACCAGCCCAAGAGCGAGGCCGAGGCCAACGAATTGCTGCAGAGCGGCAAGGTGCAGTTCGTGGTCACCATCCCATCCGACTTCACGCGCCGCCTGGTGCGCGGCGAGCGCGCCCAGGTGCTGATCGACGCCGACGCCACCGATCCGATGGCGGCGGCCAATCCGCTGGCCGCGGCGGCGCCCGCCATCGACCAGGCGCTGGCCCGCGATCTGGTGGGGCCGCTCGCCACCCTGCGCAATCATGCCGGCTCGGTCGATGTCGTCCTGCAGCGCCGCTACAATCCCGAGGGCAAGTCCAACCTGAACGTGGTGCCGGGCCTATTGGCGGTGATCCTGACGCAGACCATGGTGATGATGACGGCGCTCGCCGTCACCCGCGAGCGCGAGCGCGGCACGATGGAGAACCTGCTCGCCATGCCGGTGCGGCCGATCGAGGTCATGATCGGCAAGATCGTGCCCTACATCGCCATCGGCGCCGTCCAGGTCGTGGTCATCCTGCTGGTCGCCTGGCTGCTGTTCGGCGTCGGCGTGCAGGGCAGCTTCATCCTGTTCTGCCTTGGCACGGCGCTCTTCATCACCGCCAACCTCGCCGTCGGCTTCACCATCTCGACGGTGACGCAGAACCAGCTGCAGGCCATGCAGGCCTCGGTGTTCATGCTGCTGCCGTCGATCCTGCTGTCGGGCTTCATGTTCCCGTTCCGCGGCATGCCTCTGTGGGCCCAATGGATCGGCGAGCTGCTGCCGGCGACGCACTTCATGCGCATCGTGCGCGGACTGATGCTGAAGGGCGCGGGCTTCGGCAGCGTCTCCGCCGAGATCGCCGCCCTGGTGGCGATCCTGCTGATCGTCTCGACGCTGGCGATCAGCCGCTATCGCGTCACGTTGGACTGATGGCGAAGGCGGCGATCAACGCGATGGTGCCGCCGATGCCGATCAGCAGGGCCAGCACCGGGGTGTTGCCGGGAAACGCCAGCGCCAGGCAGGCGAGCACCAGAATGATGTGCAGGATGGCGAACAGGACCATCTTGCTGAAGCCGCGGAAGGTCTGCTGATGGGCGCGCAGCTCCTGGTCCGCGAGCCGCGGATCGTGGACGATGTCGGCCATGGGCGCTCCTGTCTGATGGACGTGCTGGGAACGTCCGCCTGCCGCTCAGGTTGCGCTTGCGGCATCGCCGCGCAAATATCGCGGACAATGAAGAGCTTCGTTGCGGCGCTGGCCGCGCTCCTCCTCCTGTCGTCGTCCGTTACCGCACAGACGCTCGAAGCCGATATGCGTGCGGCCGCTGCCGCCTACGAGGGCAAGGACATGGCGACGGCGGTGCGCCTTTGGAAGGCGTGGGCGGACAAGGGCAATGCCGAGGCGCGCACTCTGCTCGGCGCCATGTACTGGAGCGGCGAGGGCGTGCCGCGAGACCACACGGAGGCGGCGCGACTCTATCTCCTGGCCGCCAATCAGGGCTATGCCCGGGCGCAGAACGATATCGGCTTCATGCTGGGCTTCGGCGAAGGCACCCCCAGGCAGGACGATATCGAAGCCTACAAATGGCTGACGCTGGCCATCGCAGGCTATACGGCCAAGAACCAGGACCGGCTCGACCAGGCCAGGAAGGACCTGGCCACCCTTGCCAAGCGCATGAACCCTGCGCAAATTGCCGAGGCTGAACGGCGCGTCAGGGCCTTCAAACCGGTCCCCTGACTGTGCCACAGTCGCGCAGTCACGCCCTTGTCACCTGAGATTGCTGGTATCCGGGACGGTTTCGTCGCACACAGGAAACCTATGAAGAAGGCCTCGCTCGCCGCGGCGTTCGCCGCTTCACTTTTCCTTGGTTCGATATCGCCCAGCTTCGCCGAAGACTCATCGGCAGCCGAGGCGCGTGTCGCCGAGGAGCAGGTGCTGTGCGCCGCCGACGATGAGGCGCGCTTCCGCAGCCTTCAGCCGTTCACGCGCGAGATCGCGACGGACATCGTCGTCAGCTCCACGCTCGACGAGGCGCTGGCGGGGTCGGGCGTGCCGATGGTGGTCCTGCTCGAGGCGGTGAAGGCGCTCAGCGCCACCGTGAACACCAGCCGCGACGTCAAGCCGGGCGATCGTCTGTATGTCCGCTACGAACAGGCTTTCACCGCCGAAGGCGCGCCGGTCGGCATCGGCCGCGTGATCTGGGCCGAGCTGAAGCTCGCCGCGCGCGGGCCCGTGGTCGTCCAGCGCTTCCGCACGCACGACAAGGTCGAGCGCCTGTGGTTCGCCAACGGGCTCTCGGCAACGCCGCCCTCGATGCGCCTGCCGCTCGATATCGTGTCGGTCTCGTCAGGCTTCGGCTTGCGCGCCGACCCATTCGACCAGCCGCCCGTGCTGGCCGCGACCGGCAAGAAGGAGCCGATGGGCGGCCCCTTGCGCAGCAAGCCGCTGCCGCCAGGCCTGCCGACCGGCGGCACCGCGGGCAACGGCCGTTCGGTCAACATGGCGACGCCGCTCGGCGCCACGCTGGGCCTCGCCCCCTATGGCAACTGGCAGGCGTCGCTGCCCAAGGCCCCGGTCCAGCGCGGCCTGTTCATGCATGAAGGCATCGACCTCGTGGCGCCAGCCGGCACGCCGGTCTACGCCGCGGCCGACGGCGTCGTGGTCGGCGCGGCACCCAACGGCCGCTACGGCAACTGGATACGCATCGACCATGGCGACAAGCTCGGCACGGTCTACGGCCATCTCATGGCTTTCGCCCCGGGCATCGAGCCCGGCGAGACGGTGACGCGCGGCGAGCTGATCGGCTTCGTCGGCAGCACCGGCCGCTCGACCGGCGCGCATCTGCATTTCGAGGTCCTGAACGACGGCAGGCCGGTCAACCCGATCACCCATCCCGAGCTCAAGGTCATGCAGCTGCGCGGCCAGGACTTCGAGCGCTTCCGCAAGCAGCTCGCCCGCTCGCTGGAAGAGCGCACCCGCGAGAACAAGGTCGCCGAGGCGGGGTTTTAGTCTCTTGCCGGACCGCGGGCCTCCAGGCCCGCTCTTTTCATGACTCATGAGCGGGCCTGGAGGCCCGCGGTCCGGCAAGGCATGATCCCTTGATGTCCAGCTACGACGCCATCGTCATCGGCGCGCGCTGCGCTGGCGCGCCCCTGGCGATGCTGCTGGCGCGCCAGGGCCGGCGCGTGCTGGCGGTCGATCGCGCGACCTTCCCCAGCGACACCGTTTCCACCCATTTCATGTGGCCGCGCACGACGGCCTTCCTCGCCAAATGGGGCCTGCTCGACGCGCTGGCCGCGACCGGCTGCCCGCCGATCGACAAGGTCCAGATCCATTTCGGCGCGACGAGCCTGCACGGCACGCCCGACGCGATCGACGGCACGGCCGCCATGTACTGCCCGCGCCGCACCGTGCTCGATGCCTTGCTGGTCGATGCCGCGCGCCGCGCCGGCGCCGAGGTGCGCGAGCGCACCATGATGCGCGAGCTTGTCCGCGACGGCGAGCGCGTGGTCGGCGTGAAACTTGCGGGGCCCGACGGCGTGCGCGAGGAGCGCGCCGCCGTCGTCGTCGGCGCCGACGGGCTCACCTCCACCGTCGCCGAGGCCGCCGGCGCCGCGATCGAGCGTGCGCATCCGTCGCTGACCTGCGGCTTCTACGCCTACTGGGAGGGCGTGCCGACCGACGGCGTCGAGTTCTATATCCGCGAGGGCCGCGACGTCCTGGTGTTCCCGACGCATGACGGGCTCACCTGCATCTGGGTCGGCCGCTCGAACGGCGAATGGCCGGCCTACAAGGCCGACATCGAGACGGTCTATCTCGCCGGCCTCGATCCGCCGATGCGCCAACGCGTGAGCGCAGGTCGCCGGGCGACGCCGTTCAAGGGCACCCACCGCCTGCCCAACCGCTATCACGCCTGCCACGGTGACGGCTGGGCGCTGGTCGGCGATGCCGCCTACCATCGCGATCCGCTGACCGGCATGGGCATCGGCGATGCCTTCCTGGGCGCTGACCTGCTGGCCCGCGCCATCAATGCCGGTCTCGATAGCGACCTGTCCGCGGCGCTTGCCGGCTATCGCCAGGCCTTGTTCGACGCGACCGGGCATGTCTTCGAGTACACGGTGCAATCGGCGGCGCTGAAGGACCCGGCGCCGCTCGCTCCGCTCTATGCCGAGATCGGCCGCAGGCCTGAGCTGCTGCAGCTCCTGATGAACGTGCTGGCGGGCTCGGCGCCGTCGAAGAGCCTGTTCAACGCCCGCACGATCGTCCAGCTCACGGGCGGGACACGCGGCGGGCGAGCCGGATGATGTCCGGCACGAATCGCGCCGACCGCACCCATTTCAGCGATACCGAAACAAAGGGCAAGACGCATGACCGCGGGATTGATCTGCGGTCATCAAACAGTCGCTAGTCTATAGTGCAGCAAGAGCGGGGGAGACCGAAGTCTATGGCAGTGTTGATTGCCTTGGGGGCATTCGCCCTGATCCTGGTCAGCATCGGGGGCGGCCTGTGGCTTCGCTACAAGCTGCCGGAGGATCATCTCAGCGGCGATTCCAAGGACGTGATCCGGCTGGCGACGGCGCTGATCGGCACCATGGCGGCCGTGGTGCTCGCCCTGTTGTTCGCCTCGACCCGCGGCTCCTATGAAAACACCAACAGCCACGTCGCGCGCCTGACGGCGGGCATCCTCGAGCTCGACACGATCCTCAAGGAGTATGGCGGGCCGGACAGCCCCGTGCTGCGGCGGGCGCTGCGCGACGACGTCAAGTACATGGTCGCGGCGATCTGGCGGGACGATGCGGCGCCGACGGCCGATCTACTGCGGCCGGTGTCCCAGGAAGACACCGTGCTCTACCGGCTTCGCCAGCTCGAGCCCAAAACGCCGGTGCAGAGTTCCCTGCAGGCGCGCGCGCTGCAGATCGGCGTCGATGTCGACCAGACACGGCTTACCCTGTTCGCGCAGCCGGACGACACCTTGTCCAAGCCGTTCATCACCGTGCTGGTGCTGTGGCTCTGCTTCATCTTCGCGAGCTTCAGCATGTCGTCCAAGGCCAACGTCACGCTGGTCATCGTGCTGGTGACCTGCGCTTTCACCGCCTCGACCGCGATCTATCTCATTCTGGAGCTGGGGCAGCCCTTCGACGGGCTGTTGCAAATCTCCAATCGCGGCCTGACCAGCGCGCTCGGGCCGCTCTCCTGATCAGTCCCCCTTGATCAGTCCCCCTGATCAATCCCACGCGCCGTCGATGATGCGCCCGTCGTCCGACAGCAGCAGCGTCAGGCGGTTGGGATCGAGGGCGTAGCTCGGGATGCCGTCGCTGGGCTTGATGATGCGCAGCGTGTAGGGCAGGTCGGCCTCTTTCACCGTGTTATCGGCGGTCGCTCCGGCCGGCGGGTTGGCGCCCTTGGCGACGAAGAACTTGCCGATGCACTTGGCGCAATCCTCCTTCGGCGGCGCCGCCTCGGCGTAGCCCGGGATCGCCTTCAGCGAGAGGGCGTTGTTGCCGCCGCGTACCCGCACGCCCTTGTAGGGATGCCCGGTCTCGACCGGCAGGATCGCTTCGACCGGCATGAACGGCCCGAGGCCGGCGGCGCCCGCGGGCGCGCTCGCCTGGAAGATGAGGTCGAGCATGCCGTCGTTCGGCTTGCCCTGGGTGATCGGGATGAGATGCGGCTGGCTCCAGTCCGATCCCGTCACGACACCGCGCACGCGCACGACGTCGAGGCCGCCATTGCGATCCGAGCGCAGCACCTCGACGCTGGTGACGAAGACCACTGGCGCCGGCGGTCCGCCGACCGTGCCCGACGGCTGCCCGGGACCGGGACCGCCGGAATAGCCCTGCTGCGACTGACCTTGCTGCTGGCCTTGACCCGGCGGCGGGCCGCCCGTGGACGGCGGCTGCTGGGCTTGCGCGGCGGAGCCGAGCAGGCCAGCGGCGATCAGGGAAGCGAGCGCAACAAGTTTCGATTGGGTCATGGCATCCTCGGTGACAGCGCGGCCGCCTCGGCCGTCGTTGGGGAATTGGCGGGGATCACGTCGGCTGGATCGTGGTCGACCCAGCTTCGCTCGAGGCGCTCATAGGCCTCGAGGATCAGGTCGGTCGGCACCATCTGGGTGAGGGTGCAGAACGACGTGGTCGTGCCGGTGAACGAACCGTTCTCGAACAGCTTGTTGACCGGCGAGCCGCCGCCGCAGACCGAATAGTATTCGCAACCCTTCTCGCAGGCCCGCGTGCCGGCGCGGATGTCGCGATAGAGTGCCGATTGCAGGCAGGCCGCGTGGATCTCGGCCAGCGAGTTGACGTTGATGTTGCCCAACAGGAAGTCGCCATAGTCCTTGTTCTTCATGCCGAGCAGTTCGGGCGAGAAGGTCGAGACGTTGCCGTGGCTGTCGACGTTCAGCATGGCCAGCGGCTCGCACTGGATGTTGCGCGCCGGCATGCCGTCGGGGCGGAACAGGCGCGGCACGGCCTGGTCGATCTCGCGCACGAACGTCACACGCCCATTGGCCCGCGCCCGATGCCAGAAGCGGCGCAGGAATGCGGCGAAGCGCACGCGCAGCTCTTCGCGCGAGGCGGCGAACAGCTCGGAAACGTAGGTGCCCTCCGACTCCTCGACGTTGAAGCAGGCCTTGTCGATGTTCTCGCTTTCGTAGAAGGCGAGCATGCCGTCGGGATCGCTGAGGCTGTCGGTACCCAGGACCGAAAGCGCATGGAACGGCACGCCGTTGCGCTGCAGGCAATGGATGCCCGCCAGCGTCTTGTCGAACGTGCCCTTGCCGTTGCGTGTCTTGCGGTTGCGATCGTGGATTTCGCGCGGTCCGTCGATGCTGACGCCGATGCCGACGCCGCACTCCAGGAACAGGCCGCACCACTCGTCGTCGACCAGCGTGCCGTTGGTCTGGAAGGAGTGCTTGACGCACACCGTCTCCGGCCGCAGCCGCTCGATGATGGCGAAGGCCTCGCGATAGAACGAGATCGGCGCCGCCATCGGCTCGCCGGCGTGCCACAGCACGATCATCTCGGGCCCCGCCCAGCCAGAGGCGAAGACCTCGCTGAACAGGCGCTCGACCGTCGACAGCGCCATGACATGCTTGTTGCTGCGATCGGGCAGGTAGCAATAGGTGCAGTTGATGTTGCAGAACGCCGTCGGCTGCAGCACCACCATGTTGATGGCGGGACGCGATGCGCCGTCAGGCATCAACTGTGCACCCATGACGTCACCCGTCATGGCCTACCAGTTGTGCCAACCGTTGCCCCAACCGCCGTTGTGCCAGCCGTTGCCCCAGCCGCCATTGTGCCAGCCATTGCCCCACCCGCCGTTGTGCCAGCCGCCATTGTGCCAGCCCCAGCCGCCGTTGTGCCAACCGTTGCCCCACCACGCGAGCTGCTTCTCGGGATCGACGGCAACGAAGGGCTCGCGGTCCTGGGCGTACTGTTGCAGGGCGTCGGAAACCGAAAGCCGGATCGATTGCAGCCGCTCGGCGACTTCGCCCGGCTTCTTGGGAGCGGTGCCGGCATCGGCGGTCGCCGTTGCGGCGGCATCGGCGGAGGCGAGACTGACCGAAAGGCCGAAAGCACCCGCTGGCAACAACGCCGCCAATGCGCGGGCTGAACGACGATCCTGGGCCATGTCATCTCCCCTTTATCGGAGCGACACGTTACCCAGACAGGCGATCGGCTCGCAAATGAAAAGAGAAAGTCAGTTCGGCAGTCGGCCCGTCGCTGTGCCCATGAGCAGCCGGTCCAAGTCGATCCAGACGCGATGGAAGTCGCCGTCCTCCACCAGTTTGGGAATCGCAGGTTCGACGGCAAAGCCGATCGACCGCAGAAGCTCGATGGCGCGCACCTTGCGCGAGTCCACCAGATTCTCGAGCCGCTGGAATTGCCCGAGCATTTCGCCGAACACCAGGCGCGACAGCGATTCGAGCTCCGCCGGATCGTTGTCGAAGGCTTCGCACGCCAGCATCCACAAATGGCCGACATCCGGCTCGTCGGCCTGCGGTGTCACGCCCCACAGAGCCGTCGGCGTGCCGCGATTGTCTCGCGTCGCCCATATTTGCGTGCTGCAGGCGCAGGTCTGCAACAAGCGATCGACCGGCGCGGGCTCGCCGTCGTCGTTCCACGGCCGGCGATCCTCGTCGATCATCGAGGCAAGGAAGGCGACATCGACGGACGTCGCGGGTTGGAGGCGATAGCGCATGATGACAACAACTGCCGGGTCGGCCGGAATGTTCCGCGCACCTTGTGACTATCTGGGTGCGCAGTGGGCGCGTGCGTTTATGTGCGGACCATGCGGAACAAAGACGTGGGCAGCACGTTCGGTGCGCCGGTGCGGAACCACGGCATTTCGTGGATGCGCGACGCCGTGACATAGATCGAGCCGTCGGGCCCCTCGGCCAGGCTGTCCGGCCAGCTCAGGCGCGGATCGCTCAGCACGGTTTCGGACCGTTCGCCGGTCCAGGTATGGACGGCATTGTCCTCCGGCGAGGTGAGATAGAGCCTGTCATCGCGGCTCATCAGCAGGCCGTCGGCGATATGGGTGGTGCCGACCTTTTCGATGCGCCGCGCCGCTTCCTCCGGGTCGTCGGCCGTGAGCGCCGCCGTCTCGACGCGATAGAGGGTGCGGCCGGTCAGCGCCTGCCAATAAAGTGTGTGGCCGTCGTTCGAGAGGGCGATGCCGTCGGCCGCGACCTGGAAGGGCCGGCCGTCGGGTCGCTTGAGCTTTTCGCCGGCCACCGACACCTCGACGCCCTTCTCGGGCTGGGTGCTGGGATGACCGTCCAGGCGCGCGAACGAATGACCCTTTTCCAGGTCGACCACGACGATGCTGCCGCGGGCACCGGAATCGGTGATGAACGCGGTCGTGCCGTTGGGGTGGAAGCGGACATCGTTGAGATAGCTGCCCTGCAGCGCCACGTCCTCGCCGAAGCGGATGACCTGGGCCACCTTGTTGGTCGCAAGCTCAATGCACACGAGCTTGGGCCCGCCGGGCACGACCTTGTCGAGGCCGGGTGATGCCGGATCGAGCACCCAGAGATTGCCGCGATTGTCACAGACCACCGACTGCACGCACACGAAATGCTCGCCCGGCGAGGGCGTGGGAGTACGGGCATTCCGCCACGCGTTCCACGCTTCGTCCGGATAGGGCTTCAGCGAGCCGTCGCGCGCTACCTCGGCCACGGACACGGGACAGTCTTCGGTCCAGCGCGGAAAATTGACGAATATGCGGCCGTCGGACGAGACGGCGACGCCGGTGACCTGGTGGTCGAACCTGGCCGCCT